>ERZ780190.355-NODE-355-length-52303-cov-11.588999_pt1 | contig 52303 bp, 43 predicted proteins | sample MGYA00510980_ERZ780190 | MGnify/ENA primary metagenome ERZ780190 (study PRJEB29588, sample SAMEA1972188) | human gut metagenome | biome: human gut; feature: human-associated habitat; material: faeces | place: Denmark | collected 2008/2010 ... | reverse complement strand
ATGGAATTAGAGTTCTTCTGCAAGCCTGGAACAGATCTTGAGTGGTTCACATACTGGAGACAGTACTGCATCGACTGGCTTAAGGCATTAGGAATGAAGGAAGATGAGATGAGAGCAAGAGATCATTCACCAGAAGAACTCTGTTTCTACTCTAAGGGAACAACAGATATCGAATTCCTCTTCCCATTCGGATGGGGCGAGCTCTGGGGTATTGCAGACAGAACAGATTATGACCTTACTCAGCATCAGACAGTATCTGGTGAAGATATGTCATACTTTGATGATGAAGCTAAGGAGAAGTATATACCATATGTTATTGAGCCTTCACTTGGTGCGGATCGTGTAACATTAGCATTCCTTTGCTCAGCTTATGATGAGGAAGAGCTTGAAGGCGGAGATGTAAGAACGGTTCTTCATTTCCACCCAGCATTAGCACCAGTTAAGATAGGTGTTCTTCCACTTTCTAAGAAGTTAAATGAAGGTGCAGAAAAGGTGTATGCAGAACTTTCTAAGTATTACAACTGTGAATTTGATGACAGAGGTAATATTGGTAAGAGATACAGAAGACAGGATGAGATTGGTACTCCATTCTGCATAACATATGACTTTGAGTCAGAAGAAGATAATGCTGTAACAGTAAGAGATAGAGATACTATGCAGCAGGAAAGAGTTAAGATTTCTGATCTTAAGGCATATTTTGAAGACAAGTTTACATTTTAATATAGGTATTAATTTATGAAATGTGTTAAATGTGGAACAGAATATGAGGGCAATGAGTGTCCCAGATGTAATGGACCTGTAATTAAGATTAACAGCAGTGACTATATGGCTAGACGTAAAGCATATGAAGAAAGTCTTGCAAGAAAAGAGACACAGAAGGTCTTAGACAGTGCAGAAGAAGCTGGCAATGTTTTGTCTGGTGAATCAGAACAATCTGATAAAGATGGCAAGACAATACAGCAGGGAAAGCGTGTAAAGAAGCGTTCACATAAGGTAAAGAATTATGATGAAGGTGTCTTTGATATAACTAAAGTTGATTTTAATGATGTGGCTGATAAGTTAAAGGCTGGCAGTGAAAAGCTTGCCAGTAAAGCTAAAGGAAAAGCCCAGCAGGAAAAGGCTAAGACCAGAAAAAATAATAATGCTAAGACGGATAATAATGCTAAGGCAGATAATAATATTAAGACGGATAGCAGGATAAGACCACAGACAAAACATTCATATAAGAAAGCAGGAGTAGCTGTCGCCATAGTTATAGTGGCGATAGCTGCTATTTCATTAATTATGGCTGTTTTGTTAAGAAAGAATTCACATATATATATGAGTGATGGAAGCCGCATATATGATGTATCTTCACTTGAAAGCCAGTATATATGTGATGTTAAGGATGCATTATTTGGTCTTGATGAGGTTACATTTTATACACCGGAATGGCCGGAAAATATATCTAAGGACAGTGTGGTTTCAAGTGCTGCAAGTCCGGATGGAAAGTATTATGCGGCAGATGTGTATAATGATGAAGATGAGTTATATTCATTATATGTATGGTCACAGGATGGAAGTGTGGAAGTTGTAAATAATATATATGCACACGAGATATATTATATTTCAGATAAAGGCACAATTATTTACAAAGAAACAGAAACTATCAATGACACAGGAAAGACAGGTGGACTTAAGCTGTCTATGGCAGAGGTTACCAATGATAAAAGTTCAGGAAGTCTTATAGGAAAGACTGATACAATAGAAGCCAGTCTTACGCAGGCATATGTATACAGTGACAGCGATACAATTATAATACTTGATAGTGATAACAGATTATATCAGTACAATTATAGCAACAAGAAGCAGACATATGTGGCAGATAATGTGGATAATATATATCCATTAAGTGATACAGATGGCGTGTATACTAAAGGTGCAGGACATCTGAATACATCTGACAAGGCTGATGAATATATATATAATTCACAGGACAATAATTATATTGTTAGTGTTAAGAATGGCTTGGCACAGCAGCTTGATGGCATTGATGGTGCTAATATGACATATATTATTGATAGTAAGAATGATTACATATACTGGGTAGGTAATAAAAAAGTGTCATATGCAAAGTATAAAGACGGAATGGTGTCAGATAAGAAAGAATTTGGCAGCATAGGAAATATGCAGAACATAGTATTCTTAAAAGCATCGGGTGAACTTGTATACATTAATTCAGAGGCAAAGCTTATCAATGCATTAAAGGGTGATAAGACTGTTATTGCAGAGAATGTGAAGGACGGAAGCTTATCGCTTATTAATAATACAAAAGAGTCTATTACTTATATAGATAATGACGGACAGTATTATTTAAAGACACCATCAGCTAAGAAAGTGCTTATGGGAAATGTTACAGATACAGTTAATACATCTGATACAAGTCTTTACAGAAAGAGATTGTATTATTATGGTTCTGATAAGACATTATATTCTTGCGATTTAAAGGGTGGTTCAAAGAGCCAGATAGGAACAGTGGACAGGCTGTGGATTGGAACACATTAAAACAATTGTATATTAATGGAACAGATATTACAGCATTATTCTAAGACTTTAAGGTATAATAGGGTATATAAGGACATATATAATAACAAATGTTATAAGAGGTTATTATTATGTCCGGATATATGAAAGTGTTAGCAGAATATTCAGATAAAGCAGGACATAAGGACAGAACAGGACATATAAAAAGAATTACAGGTATAATAACAGCCATAATTATGTTAATTACTACGGCTGTTATTGTGCCTGTTTTTTGCTGTGCAGAGGAAGTATCAGGACCAGACATAGATACACCTTCTGCGATACTTATGGAGGCGGCGACAGGACAGGTAATATATGAAAAGGATGCCGATACAGTTCTTGCACCTGCAAGCATAACAAAGATAATGACGCTTATACTTATATTTGAGGCAATAGAGGACGGAAGCATTAATATGGAAGACCCGGTAACTGTGTCGGAATATGCGGCTTCAATGGGCGGAAGCCAGGTGTTCCTTGAGCCGGGAGAGATACAGAGTGTCAGGACTATGATTAAGTGTATAGCGGTGGCAAGTGCTAATGATGCGTGTGTTGCAATGGCAGAACACATAAGCGGGGCAGAGAATGTATTTGTTGATAAAATGAATGAGAAAGCCCGTGAACTAGGAATGAGCAACACACATTTTATTAACTGCTGTGGACTTGATGTAGACGGACATACATCAAGTGCGAGAGATGTAGCGGTTATGAGCCGGGAGCTTATTAATAACCACCCACAGATAAAAGAATTCAGCAGTATATGGATGGAAAGCATAACACACATTACAAGAAAAGGCGAGAAGGATTTCGTGCTTACCAATACTAATAAGCTTATGAAACAGTATGCCTATGCCACAGGCTTAAAGACAGGTTCAACGAGCAAGGCAGGCTGCTGCCTTTCAGGAACAGCCAATAAAGACGGAATAGATCTTATAGCAGTTGTTATGGCGGCACCGACAAGCAAGATACGATTCAGTGATGCGATAACGCTTCTTAATTATGGTTTTAGTGTGTGCAGTATATATAAAGATGAAGAACCGCTTGATACAGAGAGCATTAAAATCTCATCGGGCAGGCAGGATAAGATTAAGATAACAAAGGAAAAAGACTATTCATATATGTTCATTAATAAATATAACAATGATGATATAAGACGGGAGTGCATAATTAATGATAATATTAAAGCTCCATTAAAAGAGGGTGATGAGGTAGGCGTTATTAAATATTATTACAATGAGGCTTATATTGGAAGTGTTAAGATAATAAGCTGCGAAAATGTTGATACAGCAGGCTTTATGGACACGGTTAAGAAAATATTTAAAAGCTTACTTTAATTAAAGTAGTGCCATTTGCCGTATAATATGCTATATTATTAAATAATATTCATTAAGGGAATCACAAGGACACAATTATGGATTTATTTGATTATATGCGAAAGACTAATCAGGAGAATGATTCTCCTCTTGCGATGAGATTAAGACCAAGAACTTTGGAAGAAGTTGTAGGACAACAGCATATTGTTGGTAAGGATAAGCTTTTATACAGGGCTATAAAGGCGGATAAATTAAGCTCTATTATATTTTATGGACCTCCTGGAACTGGAAAGACTACATTAGCCAAGGTTATTGCCAATACGACAAGTGCGGATTTCTGTCAGATTAATGCTACAGTAGCAGGCAAGAAAGAGATGGAAGATGTTGTAGAGAGGGCGAAAAATAATCTTGGAATGTATGGTAAGAAGACAATACTTTTTGTAGATGAGATACATAGGTTTAATAAGGGGCAGCAGGATTATCTTCTGCCATTCGTGGAAGACGGAACTATTGTGCTTGTTGGTGCAACAACAGAAAATCCATATTTTGAGGTTAATGGAGCCTTGATTTCAAGGTCTATAATATTTGAGTTAAAGCCATTGTCAAAGGAAGATATCAAAGAGATACTAAAGAGAGCTGTATACGATAAAGAAAGAGGTATGGGAAGCTACAAGGCTGACATAGATGATGAGGCTTTGGAGTTTCTTGCTGATATAGCAAATGGCGATGCAAGAAGTGCACTTAATGCGATAGAACTTGGAATACTTACAACTGACAGGTCAGATGACGGACTTATACATATAGATTTAAAGACAGCAGAACAGTGTATACAAAAAAGGGCTGTCCGATATGATAAGACGGGTGATAATCATTATGATACCATATCAGCATTTATTAAAAGTATGAGGGGGTCTGACCCTGATGCAGTAAGTTATTATCTGGCAAAGATGTTATATGCAGGTGAAGATATAAAGTTTATTGCAAGAAGAATAATGATATGTGCAAGTGAAGATGTAGGCAATGCAGACCCTTACGCATTAGTTGTTGCTACGAATGCAGCACTTGCAGTTGAGAGGATAGGTATGCCGGAGGCAAGGATAATTCTTTCACAGGCGGCGTTATATGTTGCCTGTGCACCTAAGAGCAACTCTTGTTATATGGCAGTTGACAAGGCTATGGAACTTGTTAAGACAACCAAGACAGCACCTGTGCCGGCACATTTGCAGGATGCACATTATAAGAGTGCTTCAAAGTTAGGACACGGCATAGGTTATAAATATGCACACGATTATCCTAACCACTATGTGAAGCAACAGTATTTACCTGATGGACTTGAGGACGTAAAGTTCTATGAACCAACAGATAATGGCTATGAGAAGCAGATAAAGACACATTTAAAAAAGATTAATTCGGAGACGTAGAACTGATGAGAGAGTATATTAACAGACTTTCAAGAGGAAAGTTCAGATATGACATTCCAGATATAATACAACCTGATGATGTTATTATAGAAGATGTTATCTGTGACACAATACATAATGCAGAATTTCATATACAGGCGCAAGATGTAATTAAGGGGGTAGTATACTCTGATAATGCCAAGGTGACAGTGCTTACACCGTCATTTGCGGGAAAAGACAGTGATATTAAATACGTTATAGATGCAAGGGGACTTTCAGAGGGGGACAGCATAGAAGGAGAGTTCACGCTTGTTACTAATGCTGGAGAGAAAGAGGTATTATACAGCTTTACAGCAGTTAAAGAAACAGTAGATACAAGCCTTGGAAAAGCGGATAACCTGTTCCATTTTACTAATCTTGTGCAGGTTAATAAAGAAGAAGCAGTAAGCTTATACAGATCCGATAAATTCAAAAAAATATTCTTACAGGGTGATGATGTATTAAATAATCTTTACGATGTCCTGTATGACAGAGAAAATGTATATGAGTCAATGGAGGAGTTCTTAATAGCAATTAAGAAAAAGTCTGCTCTTACTTTCAGTGTTGATAATAATATAAGAGATTATAATATAGATGGTGCTAACGAAAAGGACAGCATAATTATAGAAAAGAACGGCTGGGGCTATATAAAGCTTGACGTACAGTGTGAAGCACCATTTATTAAGATGAAAAGAGGAATAATAACTTCTGATGATTTCATAGGTGATGTATATGAGCTGGATTATATAATAGATGATAAGCTTCTTCATGCAGGCAATAACTATGCGTATATTATAATAAGTTCTTACAGTCATCAGGAAGTAATAGAGATTACAATAAATGGAAAAGAGATTGTTAATGACAGCGGCTTTGATGAACACAGAGAGATAAGAACTGCAAAGAGCAGGCTTACAGCAGAATATCTCCAGTTCAGAATGAAACGCATAACCAAGCAGGAATGGGTTATTAACACTAATAAAATTCTTGACAGAGTTCGTGGATTGAAGAAATCAGACATAATATTTGACGTATTGCAGGCTGGTGTTAATTTTATATCAGGTGATGATTACAATGGAAGCAGAATTCTTGAGAACATTAAGGACAGGGTATTAAGCGATGTTGATAATCATATTGAGTTATACAGTCTTTACCTTTATGTAAGCACGCTTGAAAGAAAAGATGCAGGATATACATCAGATGTAGCCCAGATAGTTACAGAGTGTTATGAACATGGATATGACAGCTGGGTGCTTTTGTGGATATTATTCTATATAGACGGACAGTCTGAGAATAACAAGAGCATTAAGCTTATAAGAATAAAGGATTGCTTTAATGATGGCTGTATAAGCCCGGTTATGTATTTAGAGGCACTTAATATATATAATGCACAGCCAGAGCTGTTAAGGCTGTTTAACAGATTTGAGATTCAGGTGATAGCATTTGGTATAAAGTACAATATGATTACAGAAAAGCTTGCAAAGCAGGCAGCGGCTGTAATTGCCAATGAAAGAATTACTAATAAAGATAATATAGAGATATTAAAAAAACTTTATACAATATATGAAGAAGATGACATATTAGAAGTATTAATATCACATATGGTAAGGGAAGGAATAGCTGGTGAGGAAGCATTTCCATTTTATGAGAAAGCGGTTCTTAGAGGCATAAGAATAACAAGATTATATGAGTTCTATATGGCAAGCATAAAGAAAGATATAAAGGTGAGAATTCCAAGAATTGTCCTTTTGTATTTTACATATGATTCAGGTATTAATTATGAATGGAAGTCCTTCTTATATGCCAATGTTGTCTATAATAAAGCATTCTATAAGGATATATATGATTCGTACGAGCAGATGATAGAACTGTATCTTTATGAGCAGTTAAAGGCCGGCTGTATCAATAATGACCTTATGTATCTTTACAGACAATTTTTAAAGCCACAGCTTATCAATAATGAAACAGCAGAATATGCGGTTAAGTTAAGATTTATGTATCGTGTAACTGCTGATTGCAGTAAAGTAAAAGCTGTTATAGTAAAATGCGGCTATATGAAAGAGCCTGCAATATATGAGATGACAGGCAATGATATATATATTCCGCTTTATATCTCTAACTGTTCTATGGCATTTATCTGTACGGACGGAGTTATAAGAAGAAACACTGTCAATTATGAGATAGAAAAGATATTAGAAGAACCACTGGATATAACATTGTTAGATGAATATGACATTGAAGAGCCATATATAGCTTTATTCAGAGCAGATTATTGCAGAAAGAAGCATATATATAATGCGGATACACCATCTATATATAAGAAAGCGGCGATGGTTAAAGGAGTTACATACGAATACCGACAACTTATTAATTCGTGGCTTATTGAATATTATAAAGAATATTATGAAGGTGAAACCTTTAATGATGAGTACAGTGACCTTATTAAAGATGGTCTTGATATCAATACGGCACAGGGGCTTATTGAAATACTTTTGGAGTACGGAATGTATTATGAGGCAAGGGAACTTATGGAACGCTACGGCTATACAATAGTTCCAGCAGGCAAGATGTTTAAGTTCATAGTACACGAGCTTACTGCTTCGGTTAATAAGGAAAGCTATAAAGATATATTGTGTGAATATGTGTTCAGGAATCATCTGTATAATGAGCTGGTACTTGAATATATGGTTGATAATTATAATGGTTCAGACAAGGATATGTACAGGTTGTGGAAGAGTGCATCTGATTTTGGCGTAAATATTAAAAATCTTTCTGAGAGGGTTATCTCACAGTATATGTTTACTCAGGATAAAGATTATTATGATAAGCTTACACAGGTATTTACAGATTATTATAATAAAGGTGCATCACAGCTGATAGCCAAAGCATATATAGCTTATAATTCATTTTTATATTTTATTAAAGGAAAAAATGTAAGTGACATAACATTTACGGTTGTAAAAGAATGTTACAAAGATAAGATTGGTATTCCTGTAATATGCCTTGCTGCGTGGCTTAAAAAAGTATCAGAGAATATAAAAGAATTGAATAAACCAGATATTAAAGACACAGCACAGAAGATTCTTGATGAATTATGTGCAAAAGAGATAATTTATGATTATTATAAACGTTTTAATGGTGTTCTTAATATACCGTATAATGCCTGTGGTGTTACAGTGATTGAGTATTATGGCAATCCTGATAATAAAGTTGTCATTAATTATAAAGTCAATGATGCTAAAGAATATGCAAGTGCAGTTATGAAATGTGATAACTGCGGAGTATTTACATACAGACTTTCATTGTTCTATAACGACAAGGTTATATATAATTATACAATTGGAACAGACACTAATACGAAGGAATATAACATATTGTACGATAACCTTAATGATGGAGATAATAAGGGCAGATTTGATGCAATTAATGAATGTCTTGCAAGCGAGGAGCTAAGGGATATGGTTACATTAAAGAAGCTTATGGAAAGCTATGCAGTAGAAGATTATGTGACAAAGCAGTTGTTTGTACCAGAGAATATGAGGCAGTAAGACTAAATTCCTGCTAAGAATGGAGATAGTTATGAACGATACAGATTTGATAATAGGAGTGGAGCTGCTTGAGGATAATATGCAGATGTGTGTGTATGACAGTGAGTTAAAAGCACCAGTGGCAGCAGATACCGAAAAAGACAAAACTTTATCAGAGAATATAAAAGCTGTTATTAATAAGAAAAATGCCAGCAGTGTAGCTTCTATATGTGTTGTTGTTCCTGATTTTACCAAAGATACACTGGAGATTGTAAAGGAGGAGCTGTACAATGCAGGTGTTGCAAATGAGCAGTACCAGATAATAAGCAGAATAGAAAGCTTTGCATATTATGCGTACAGCCAGAAGAAGGAACTTTATCAGAATGGTACAGTGCTTATGGATTACAATGCTTCGGGAATTGATGTATACAGATTGTACTGCAATAAGATTGGTGATATGCAGTACATATTACAGGAGCATACATTAAGCCAGCCTGAAGGAAGTACAATAGAAAAGGCTTCACATTCCGTTACCTTGTATATGACAGAATATTTTAAGAAGCACAGGGCTTCAAGTGTATATCTTACAGGTATGGGATTTGATGTGGACAGGCTTCCAGATGAATTCACCAAAGTATTAGTTGCAGGAAGAAAAGCATTTGTTGGGCAGAATTTATATGTAAGAGGTGCGTGCTTTGCAGCGTTGGAGTATATATCTCCACAGGTATTTGGTAATGTGTGCCTTCTTACAGATGGCAGGATAAAAGCTGATATTGAAACGGATATATCAGAACACGGACGTCCTATGAAGTTTAGAATTGTCAAAATGGGAACTAACTGGTATATGGCAGAAAGAACAATTGATTTTATTATTGAAGATGTGTCGGTTATAAATTTCCAGATTATATGGCCGGACGGAAAATATATAGAAAAGCAGGTTGATATAAGCTCTATTCCTTACAGGGAAGGAAAGACAACAAGAATATCAATGAATGTAAAGGCATCTTCACAGGATAAATGTATTGTTACAGTAAAAGACCTTGGTTTTGGTGAGATATATCAGGCATCGGATAGTGTTATAGTTGAAGAACTGGATTTAAGTGAGGCAGATGTATGAGTGCAATGATTTTGTGCAGGGGGAAGGTTGCAGACAATCCTTTATATATAATGCAGTCAGGTATCAGATTGTATACAGAAGAAGAACTGTGTTATTATATTTACAATAATATATATATACTTACTAATGATTTTATCAATGATGAGCTTATAACATTTCTTAGGGATGAAGTGGGAAATACAGCACTTGCCCAGAGATTAACCATAATGAAAAGTAATAATGAGCTGTTGGCAAGTATGCTTGTCACAATACTTAAATCAGTTGATTATTATTCTTTGGAACAGATTGAAAAGATAAGCGAAATACTGAATACGCTTGATAATCAGAATGCTTATGAAAGACTTGGATTAAGAGGGGACAGTTTTCTTTCTAATGAGTGTTTCTATAAGGCGGTTGACTGTTATAAGCAGATTATAGATGAATACAGCAATGCTGCCCCGGCAGCGTTCTTAGCAGGTGTGTACCATAATATGGGTGTTGCACTTGCAAGAATGTTCTTATATAATGAGGCTTCATACAGCTTTATGAAAGCATATGAGATAGGACAGCATAAGAATTCATACAAGTGTTACCTTGTGGCAAAGTGGTTTATGGATAAAGACGGAAGTGTTATTAATGAAGATGTGCCAGAGGAGGAGTATATCATAAGAAGAAAGATAGAACAGCTTATGGATAATGCTGCTTATCAGGACGAGATTAGAAAGCTTAATGACACAGAGAAGTATAAAAATGCAGGAGATGTGGCAGGGTATCATAAAGTATTAGATGATATTCTTACCAATTGGAAACAGGATTATTATAAATATACTGCGAGGTGATAAGACAAGTGGGATTATTCAAATTCTTAAAAAATAATTATGACAGTGATGAGGATTTAAAAGACCTTGAGGAGCTTGTGTATGAAGATGAGAATGGATTTAGAAATAAACGTTCTATTAATGATATGATACACAGCTATCAGGTGGGTTCGTATACTGGCAGTAATCATAATGATGATCTGGAAGAAGAATTATATAAGACGGCTGGCAGTGATGCATCTGCTGATGAATCCAGAGGGCTGACAGAAAAGACTAAGAAACAGCAGGCAGATGCGTTAAAGGAAGAAGAAAAATATGACCACCTGCTTAACAGTATACAGGCACAGACGCTTATAAGAACAGTTGATAAGGTTAATCTTGGCGGAGCGGTCAATAATACGCAGGATAATCTTGAAGAGGTTGACACGGCAGGATTTACAGGCTCAGAGGTTGGGAGCTTTGTTAAAAGCCAGTGTGATATTATGGAGGAAGCTTCAAGATATATAGAGAATGCCAAGGTAGAATATGACAGTGTAACTGATTATTATGAGGATATACAAAGAATCGAGAATGCACCGGAAAATATAAAGCTTAAGCTTATGTATGCGGCAGACCGTGTTGATAATCTGTCGGTTGACAGGCGTATTTTTAAATCACCGGAGAACAAGCTTTCCAACAAAGTGTACCGTATGATGGAATCTTATGAGGAAGATTTTCCAGAGGCACTTGTAAAGCTGAGGCACGATGAAGAAGATTACAATACAGTATTAAAGAATGTAAGAATGATTAAGGGTGAGAGGTCAATGTATCGTATAGAGGCAAATGACCTTGTGAAAAAACAGCTTAGAATTAAGAAGTATTCAGTACTTATGCTGGCACTTCTTGTAGGGGTGTTTGTTATATTTCTTCTTATATCAGCGGCTTCACCAGATGATGAACACATTGGAATGTTCATAACAGTTGTAATACTTGCACTTACGCTTTCGCTTGGTCTGTTTGCTTATCTTAAATCAACAGAACGAAAAGTGTATGTGACAGAGGTAAAGCTTAATAAAGCAACAGCACTTCTTAATAAGTACAAGATAAAGTATGTAAATGCTGTAAATGTGCTTGAATATGAATATAGCAAATATGCGGTAAAGAGTGCATTTGAGCTTGAGCAGAAGTTTCAGGCATATGTTGAGATGAAAGATGAACAACGTAAAATACTTGAGATAACAAGTAATCTTAATGAGGCAGAAGCGGAGCTTACAGATATATTAAGACAGCTTGGTGTAATTGATACACATATATGGATAGGACAAGTTAAGGCGATACTTAATCCTAAAGAAATGGTAGAGGTAAGACATAATCTTTCCATAAGACGCCAGAAGTTAAGAGAACAGATAGAATATAATGAATCAAGAATAGAAGATGCAAGAAATAATATTAAAAATGTGACTAAAAAGAATAAGGTGCATGCCAAGGAAGTTATGCAGGTTCTTGAGATTTATGAGAAAAGACATAAGAATAATTAAAATAATACTTGCGAAATATGAGCATTGTGTTACAATTGAGAGTGGTTTTTTGCGAAATGATTAACAATGTGTAAATAGCGCAAGAAGGAGGATAAGATGAAAGAAAGACTTGATGCAATCAAAGAAAATGCGTTGTCACAGATAAAGGCAACAGATTCTCTTGATAAGTTAAATGATATCAGAGTTGCTTTTCTTGGTAAAAAAGGCGAGCTTACAGAAGTTTTAAAAGGTATGAAGGAGGTAGCTCCTGAGGACAGACCTAAGGTTGGACAGATTGTCAACGAAACAAGACAGGCAATTGAAGAAGTATTAGAGGCTGCCAAGAAAGAGCTTGCTGCCAAGAAGAGAGAGCTTCAGATGAAGGCAGAGGTAATTGATGTAACACTTCCAGCCAAGAAAGCTGAACTTGGACATAAACATCCTAATATGCTTGCGCGTGAAGAAATAGAAAAGATATTTATAGGAATGGGATACGAAGTTGTAGAAGGTCCAGAGGTAGAATATGATTATTACAACTTTGAGGCACTTAATATTCCGGCTAACCATCCAGCAAAAGATGAACAGGATACATTCTATATCAATGATAAAGTTGTTCTTAGAACACAGACATCACCTGTTCAGGCAAGAGTTATGGAAAAAGGCAGACTTCCAATAAGAATGATTTCACCTGGACGTGTATACAGAGCAGATGAAGTTGATGCAACCCATTCACCTTGCTTCCATCAGGTTGAAGGTCTTGTAATTGATGAGAACATAACATTTGCTGACCTTAAGGGAACACTTGCAGAATTCGCTAAGGAGTTATTCGGTGAAGATACTAAGGTTAAGTTCAGACCACATCATTTCCCATTCACAGAGCCTAGTGCCGAGATGGATGTAAGCTGCTTTAAATGTGGCGGCAAGGGATGCCGTTTTTGTAAGGGTGAGGGCTGGATTGAAATACTTGGCTGCGGAATGGTTCACCCACATGTATTTGAAATGTGCGGAATTGATAAAGATAAATATACAGGTTTTGCGTTTGGCGTAGGTCTTGAAAGAGTTGCCCTTCTTAAATACGAAATCGATGATATGAGATTGTTATACGAGAATGATACAAGATTCTTAAAGCAGTTCTAATTAATAATAAGTGGAGGATAAGTATGGATACATCTATTAAATGGATAAAGGACCTTGTTCCAGGTTTAGAGTGTACAAATCAGGAATTCAGAGATGCTATGACTCTTTCAGGTACTAAGGTAGAATGTTTTAATGAGCTTGATAAAAATCTGGATAAAATTGTTGTAGGACAGATTGTTTCAGTAGAAAGACATCCAGATGCAGACAAGCTTGTAGTATGTCAGGTGAATGTAGGAAATGAAACTGTTCAGATAGTTACAGGTGCTCCTAATATTGAACCAGGAACAAGTGGACAGAAAGTTCCAGTTGTTCTTGACGGCGGACGTGTGGCTGGCGGACACGATGGAAGTCCACTTCCAGAAGATGGAATTAAGATTAAAAAAGGCAAGTTAAGAGGCGTTGAGTCTTATGGAATGATGTGTTCAATTGAAGAACTTGGTTCATCAAGAGAATTCTATCCAGATGCAGCAGAAAATGGTATTTATATATTTGGTGATGATGCCAAAGTAGGAGAGAGTGCTGTAGAATATCTTGGACTTGATGATACAGTATTTGAATATGAGATTACTAACAACCGTGTAGACTGCTATAGTATCCTTGGTATCGCAAGAGAGGCAGCAGCTACATTCAGAAAGCCATTCAATCCTCCAGTTGTTAATGCTACAGGCAATAGCGAAGATGTTAATGACTATATTAAGATTGAAGTAGCAGCTAAGCAGCTTTGCAAGAGATATACAGCAAGAGTTGTTAAGAATATAAAGCTTGCTCCATCACCAAAGTGGATGCAGCACAGACTTATGACAGCAGGCATCAGACCTATTAATAACATAGTAGATATTACTAACTATGTTATGACAGAATATGGTCAGCCAATGCACGCTTATGATTATGATACAATCGCTGATAAGAAGATTATTGTAAGAACTGCTGCTGAGAATGAGAAGTTCGTTACACTTGATGGACAGGAAAGAACACTTGATTCAGAAGCACTTCTTATATGTGATGGAGAAAAGGCTATTGGTCTTGCTGGTATTATGGGTGGTGAGAACTCAATGATAACAGATGATGTTAAGACAATGCTTTTTGAAGCTGCAACATTTGATGGAACTAATATAAGAAAGTCAACTAAGAAGATTGGTTTAAGAACAGATGCTTCTGGTAAGTTTGAGAAGGGCTTAGATCCAGAGCTTGCACTTGAAGCTATGAACAGGGCCTGTGACCTTATAGAACAGTTAGGTGCAGGTGAAGTAGTTGGCGGTGTTGTTGATATATATGATGAGCCGGTATCTAAGAAGAGAATATCATTTGAACCAGATAAGTATAATGCACTTCTTGGAACAAATGTATCAAAGGAAGATATGCTTTCATATTTCAAGAGACTTGAAGTAGAATATGATGAAGCTTCTAATGAGCTTATTATTCCTACATTTAGACAGGATCTTAACAGAGATGCAGATATTGCAGAGGAAGTAGCAAGATTCTTCGGATATGATAATATTCCTACAACACTTCCAAAGGGTTCTACAACAATGGGTAAGATACCATTTGAGAGAAGTATTGAAGATGTAGCAGGTGAAGTTGCACAGTTCTGTGGATTCTCACAGGCTATGACATATTCATTTGAAAGCCCTAAGGTATTTGATAAGCTTAAGCTTGCGGCCGACTCAGAATACAGAAAGACAGTGGTTATCTCTAATCCATTAGGAGAAGATTTCTCAATAATGAGAACACTTCCTGTTAATGGTATGCTTACATCATTATCAACTAACTATAACAGACGTAATAAGAATGTTAAGTTATATGAGCTTGCAAAGGTATATCTTGCAGCAGATGATGTTAACGAGCTTCCAGATGAGAGAGTTATGTTCACGCTTGGAGCATTTGGAGATGTTGATTTCTTCCAGATGAAGGGTGTAGTTGAAGAATTCCTTGAAAGAATTGGAATGAGAGTTAAGCCGGAATACAATCCAGAGGCAGGAATTACATTCCTTCACCCAGGACGTCAGGCAGAGATTATCTATGATGGAACAAAGATTGGCTATATGGGTGAATTACATCCAGATGTAGCAGATACTTATTCATTAGGCGACAGAACATATATTGTTGTTATTGACCTTTCAATTGTAACTAAGATGGCAAGCTTTGACAGAAAGTTTGAGGGTATTGCCAAGTTCCCAGCAGTTACAAGGGATATAAGTATGGTTATGCCTAAGTCAGTTCTTGTAGGAAAGATTGAGAAGATAATCGAGAAACGCGGCGGAAGCATACTTGAGAGTTACAAGTTATTTGATATATATGAAGGTGCCCAGATTAAAGAGGGCTACAAGTCAGTAGCATATTCAATATCTTTCAGAGCTAAGGACAAAACACTTGAGGATAAGGATATCACACCAGTAATGGAGAAGATATATAAAGACTTAAGTGATAATGGAATCGAACTTCGTATGTAGTGAATATAGAGTGCACAATCTGAATAGAGGATTATTATGGATTTACATGATTTTTATTATGATCTGCCAGAGGAACTTATAGCACAAGACCCTCTGTCAGACCGTTCAAGCTCCAGATTGATGGTTCTTGATAAGAACACAGGAGCTATAGAACACAAGATATTCAGGGATATAACAGAATATCTTAAGCCGGGTGACTGCCTTGTAATTAATGATACTAAGGTTATACCTGCAAGACTTATCGGTGAGAAAGAAGGAACAGGTGCTGCCATTGAAGTGCTTTTGTTAAAAAGACTTGAAGACAGACAGGATACGTGGGAAGTCCTTGTTAAGCCAGGAAAGAAATGCAAGGTTGGTGCAAGGATAGTATTTGGTGGCGGAAAGCTTACAGGTGAGATTATTGATATAGTTGAGGAAGGTAACAGACTTATACAGTTTAGTTATGATGGCATATTTGAGGAAATTCTTGATGAACTAGGACAGATGCCGCTTCCACCATATATCACACATAAGCTTGAAGATAAGAACCGCTATCAGACAGTATATGCCAAGCACGAGGGTTCAGCAGCAGCACCTACGGCAGGACTACATTTTACAAAAGAACTGCTTAAACAGATAGAAGATATGGGAGTGAAGATTGCAAGAGTTACTCTTCACGTAGGTCTTGGAACATTCAGACCAGTTAAGGTTGAGAATATACTTGATCATCATATGCACTCAGAATTCTATCAGGTTGATAAAGAAGCAGCAGATATAATTAATAATACCAAGGCTAATGGTGGAAGAGTTATTGCTGTAGGAACTACAAGCACAAGAACTCTTGAATCAGTAGCTGATGAAAATGGACATATACCAGTTAAGAGTGGCTGGACAGAAATATTTATATATCCAGGTTATAAGTTTAAGGCAATAGATTGTCTTATAACTAATTTCCATCTCCCAGAATCAACTCTTGTAATGCTTGTGTCAGCACTTGCAGGAAGAGAAAATGTTCTTAATGCTTATGAAGTTGCAGTAAAAGAACGTTACAGATTCTTTAGTTTTGGGGATGCTATGTTCATTAAGTAGGCGTTAGATGTTTACAAAGTTACAATTAACTTAATAATATTAATAAATGTGAGTAGTACAGATGATCGCGGCTGCAAGTGTCGAAAGACCGCAGGTGAGGAAAGTCCGGGCTTCGCAGGGCAGGATGCCGGATAACGTCCGGTGGAGGTGACTCCAAGGCTAGTGCAACAGAAATATACCGCCAGTGCTTAACACTTAGTGTTGAGCTTATTGGTAAGGGTGGAAAGGCAGTGTAAGAGACTACCGTGGTATTGGTAACAATACTGGCTATGTAAACCCCATTCGAAGCAAGACCAAATATAAAGCGATACGGCTGCCCGTCGTGCTTTTAGGTAGGTTGCTTGAGCCTGCTGGTAACAGCAGGTCTAGATAGATGATCATCAGTAGTCAGGTCAAAGCCTGGCTGGACATAACCCGGCTTATAGTACTGCTCATATTTTTTTATTTAATAGGAAATTCCAATATAATTTCCTATTAAATAAAAGGCACTATGTGCCAGTTATGCGCACTCGCGTGAAGCTGTAGTTTGTCGCAAGCGACAGCACTCGTCGCGAGAACGTGCTCAGCACATTCTTTTTTATAATAGGAAATGGATGGATAGTAATGAACAATAATGATTATAAAGATAACAATGAGAACTTAAACAGTGAGAACACTGTGGATAATAAAAGCAGCCAGAACAGTGGTCATAGAAGAAGCAATGTCCAGCATACTGGCAGTAATACAGCTAACAATAACAGCCGTCACAATGTAAGAGAGGGCAGTAACAATAATTCAGAACATCACAGCAGCAATAGTAGTGAAGGACACCACAGCCACCATAGCAGTGGGGAACATCACAGCCACCATAGCAGTGGGGAACATCACAGCCACAGTGGTAAGAAGAGATTAACAAAACAGCAGAAAAAGAAACGTACTATAACAATTGTTTCAATAGTAGCTGCGGTTGTTGTTATTATAGGAATTATGGGTGTTAAAGGCTTATCTGATGCCAAGGGAATGTTAAAGAATGCTAATGAATTAAAGACAGAGATGAATGATATGCTTGGAGCTGTAAAAGCCCAGGATGCTGAGGCAGCTAATACAGCAGTATTAAAGCTTGACAATACAACTTATAAGATAAGCAAGACATTATCAAGCCCATTGTGGAAGATGGCAAGCCACATTCCGGTTGCAGGAAAGTATGTTAAGTCAGTAGATACACTTATAGGACTTGTTGAAGATGCATCAGATGATATTATAAAGCCGGCAGTAGCAACAATATCAGAATACCCTATGTCAGGTCTTAAAGTAGGTGATGGTTTTAGTGTAACAACAATTAATGCCTATCTTGATCTTTTAGAGCAGATACAGCCAGTGGTTAATAATATGACTGCTAAGATGAACAAGGTTGAACTTCCGGGAAGTATGGGAACAATGATATCTTCTTATAGTGATAAGATAACATCACTTATGAGTATGTACACAGATTATGAAGATTACATTCCATTAATGAAAGCATTTATCGGCGATGGAAGTGATAAGGTATATCTTCTTGCTGCACAGAATACAGCAGAGATAAGAGCTGCAGGTGGTTTCCCAGGTTCAATCGGAACAATAAGGGTTGAAGATGGTGTAATGTCAATTGGAGATTTTAATCCTGTTAATGATGTATTGGCAACATACCCACCAGATGAAGCTAATGTTACAAGAAAAGAATTAAAGATATTTAATGATACGTTAATCTATTCAAGAGATGCAAGTTTTAACCCTGATTTTGAAAGAGCTGCTCAGATATGGGCTTTGGCTTATGAAGCTAAGCACGGTGAGAGCGTTGATGGTGTGCTCTCACTTACACCGACTATTATACAGAAGGTTCTTAGAATATCAGGACCAATTACACTTCCTGATGGAACAGAGCTTAATGGTGATAATGCCGTATCAGTATTACAGTATGAGCTTTATTATAAGTATCTTAGTGACAGAAATACGGGTATGGATGATAGAGAGGCTAATGATTATGTTGACGGTCTTTTTGCAGAGACAGCCAAGCAGGCAATGGCAGTATTGGTATCAGGCTTTGATTTTAAGAGAATTAATGAATATGTAGATATGTTTAATGAGGGTGTTGAGGAGAACACAATTATGCTCTGGTTTGTAGATGAGCAGGAAGAGCAGTATGCTAAGGATGCAGGCTGTTCAGGAAATCTTAATGATGACCCGGCTAATCCAGAAGCAGGAGTGTTCTTTAGCTTATATGAGCCTTGTAAGTTAGGCTGGTTCTTAAATATTGATACAGAGATGAGTGAGCCTGTTATTAATGCAGATGGAACAAGAAGCTATGATATTACTGTGACATTAACTAATACAATTAAAAGAAGCAATATAACAAGAGCAGGTGGCTATATTCTTGGTGGATTCGATGGTGGAATAAGAGGATTTGTTCATTTATTCGCACCAGCAGGTGGTACTATAGCTAACTTTGAGACTAATAATGGCCTTAAGATAACAACTGATGAGTATGATAATCTTGAGGTTGGTTATAATGTTGATCTCGTAGTAGAAGCAGGTTCACCACAGGTAATAAAGTATACAGTAACAACAGCAGAAGGCGTTGATACACCACTTAAGATTCGCACAACACCTACATTACAGGCATATAGATAAAACAAGTCAGTATTGAATATTTTAGAAAGTGTTATGAAGGCAGGTTGTAGTGTATACAGCCTGTTGATTATATGGTATATATGAAATAAAAGGGGATGTGAAAAAACTCGATTGAGTTTTTTCACATCCCCAAAAAATGTTCGAAAATTACCCATGGTATATCAGAAGTTTCATCGTCAGCACTTGAAAAATACAATTTCTTTCCATAAGAAAATCTGTAGATGAGATATGTTGACGATTTCGCAACCTGTTTGTAACGTCCGGAAACTTTTTGATACAATACCGTATTAAGTGTATTGTCATTATGCTTTTCCATATAGGTTCTGCCATTTGATTTGAACGTTCGCGATGATGCCTGCACCGTTGTCGTCCTGACATTGGTTATCGCAAAACATCCCAGAACCATAAACAATAACAACAGACATAGTTTCAAATGCTTTCTCTTTGTGTTTTTCATTTTCTTTTTTCTTTTTCGTATTCTTTCAGTTCTTTCAGAGCCTTCTCACCCTGTGGGTAAAGAATGATGATATTAAAGATCGTCATCAGTCCGATTCCAACATCACCAAGATCCCACACAAATGTATATGCTGCAAGGCCGCCGATGAACAGCATCACAAGCGCCAGTACTTTGTATGCAGTCTGTGAAGCCCAGTTATCTCCGAAAAGATATGCAACATTGCATCTCGCATAAAAAAGGATGCCCAGAAACGTTGAAAAACTGAATAAAAACAGCGTCGCCGCAATAAAGATCACACCAAAACGGCCAAGATGATGTTCCATTGCTGTCTGCAGAAGATCCATTCCGGAAAGTCCTGTAACTTTTTCTTCCGGCGCAAGCAGCATGATAAATGCTGTACAGCTGCAGATCACGATCGTATCCACAAATACCCCGAGCGCCTGTACCAATCCGGCTTTGACCGGCTGGTCACATTCTGCCGCTGCTGCCGCACACGGAGCAGATCCGGAACCTGCTTCATTCGAAAACAGTCCACGTTTGATTCCATTCATTAGGACTGCGCCAAAACCGCCGGCTGCTGCCTGTCGGAATCCAAATGCTTCCTCAAAAATTCTTGCAAAAACACCCGGTAAACTTCCAAGATTCATCACAATGATCAGAATCGTGATTGCAAAATAGCATACCGCCATGACCGGCACTACCATATCCAGGATCTTAACTGTCGCATCTTTACGAAGCACTATCACAGCAGCCACAGCAACAAGTACTACCGTCATATAGATCGGCGGAATGGAAAATGCATTTTTAAATGAAGAAACAACAGAATTGCTGATCACTTGACTGATACCGCACCAGCAGATCAGACCGGAGATTGCAAACAACACAGAAATCACCACTTTGTTTCTCTTTTTCTTCTGTTTTTCTTCTACATATGCATGAATATAATACGCCGGACCGCCGCGGTAACCTCCGTACAGCGGATCTTTTTCTTTATAAAGCTGTGCCAGTGTCGCTTCAATAAAAGCTGTTGATGAACCGATAATTGCCGTCACCCACATCCAGAAAACCGCACCGGCGCCGCCTGCCGAAATTGCCGCAACAACACCGACCAGATTTCCCATACCGACACGGGTTGCCGTCGAAACGATCAGTGTCTGAAATGAAGACAGACTGTTTTTTTGTTGTTTCTTCTCAACCAGTGCCTGCACCATATCCGGGAACAGGCGAATCGGCAGAAAACGCGTCCGAACCGTAAAATAAATTCCTGTAGGAATCAGTAATATAATCAGAAGCGAAATCCCCAGAGTGCTGCCGCCCGGCAGTGGAATCTGCACCAGATCTCCCCACAGAAAACTATATACTTTCTCAATCAGAGTAACTATCATACTTTAAACCCTCTTCCATACTCACAACATCCGGGATACATGCTGCTCACGTCATCTACAACAGCCTGATTCCCGGACAAATTCCATAATAGTATAGCCCATATTAACCCTTAAACGCAAGTACTTTTAAGGTTTAAAGTCAAAAACTTTAAATAATTAAATCTTTCAACTATGTTTGAAGCCTACAGCATCGTTTAACATGGAATTTCATCAAGTATTGTTTGCATTATCTAAATACCATTGGTTCACTGGTAACTAAGTATGTACCGGATTATCTGAATGAAATCGTTGAGCAGCTAGTACTTTTATGGGAACTGGATACAAGTACATTTGTTTACGGAAGTGGAAAGCGAAAATCCAAAGAACAGCGTCATTATGAACACTTGACTACTTTCTGTCAGAAACTTCAAGAATACATACAAAAAATTGAAATCTGTGGTCCTAATCGAAACAGTTACTCTAAAACAGATAACTCAGCTACCTTTATGCGTATCAAAACGGATTACATGGGCAATGATCAGCTTCTGCCAGCATATAATGTACAGATTGGTGTAGCAGATGAATATATTGCAGTTGTTGACGTGAACCATTATCGTTCGGATATGGATTGTTTCGTTCCTTTGATGGAGCACTTCAAACAAACTTATGGATTCTATCCCAAATATCCTGTGGCAGATGCTGGATATGGCTCATACAACAATTATATTTTCTGTGAACAGAACGGAATTGAAAAGTATATGAAATTTCCAATGTTTAAAAAGGAAACTAAGGATCAGAAATATCATGAAGATCCATTTCGTGCAGTTAACTTCAGAATTGATGAGCAAGGTGTCATGAGATGTCCTAACGATAAAGCATTCCATTTTTTATACAGAAAAAATGTGAGGGGAAATCAATACGGACGTAAGGAAGAATTGTATGAATGCGAAGACTGTAGTGGATATCCATATGCAGAGAAATGCAAGAAGACAGATAAGAATCGAACCGTTCGATACAAGCAGAAGGCACTTTCGGAATTATGAAAAACGACCGTTGGTACAAGAAAATTGTCCGAAGAGGTATTCATTCAGTCAAACTGGAAGTTTTATTTGTGGCGATAGGCCACAATCTATATAAATATCAGAAAAAAAGATGAGAAACAGAACTGCCGCATAGATTCAAAAAAAGAATTTCTATGGGGTAGGGGAAGTGCGCTTTCTTTGCGCATGATTTCAGTCATTTATACACAACAGGTACAAAAAGGGAGATGCGAAAAAACTCAATCGAGTTTTTTCACATCCCCTTTTTACTATATAATCAGGAGATTACATTAGAACTTCAAGCTTATATAATAAAGCTGTACGAATGTTGTATTGGGGGATATTATTTACCAGTATATTTCTCTTCACAGTATTTACATCTGTATACCTGCTTAACAGGGTCAGAAAGAACAAATACATGGTCAAGACCCTGTTCAATAGAAGTAATACATCTAGGATTCTTACATTTGATAACATTAGTAATCTGCTTTGGTAATGAAAGTGATTTCTTATCTACTATTTGTCCGTCTTTAATAATATTAACAGTGATATTATGATCGATAAATCCTAATACATCTAAATCAACAAGGTCAAGTCCGCCCTCAATCTTGATAATATCCTTTCTTCCCATTTTACTGCTTCTTGCATTCTTGATAATAGCAACCTGACAGTCGAGTTCGCCAAGACCAAGGTTATTATATATCATCATTGATTTGCCGGCTTCAATATGGTCTAGTACAAAGCCTTCATTAAGTTGTCCTACATTTAACATAATTACCCTCCTATATTTACTTGTTATTAAGACCAAGAAGTGTCATAATAAGAGCCATTCTTACATATACACCGAATTGTACCTGTTTAAAGTAAGCAGCTCTTGGGTCATCATCTATATCTACTGATATTTCATTAACACGAGGAAGTGGGTGAAGAACATACATATCCTCTTTTGCAAGAGCCATTTTTGACTTATCAAGTATATAGAAATCTTTCATTCTGAGGTATTCATCTTCTGAGAAGAATCTTTCACGCTGAACTCTTGTCATATATAATATGTTAAGCTCAGGCATAGCATCTTCTAGGTTTTCCATTTCTACGAATTCAGCATTGTTGGCTTTTAATACATCATCTCTTATATAATCAGGTATTCTTAATTCCTTAGGAGATATAAGCACGAATTTGACATTTTTATATCTTACGAGTGAATTGATAAGTGAATGAACAGTTCTTCCGAACTTAAGGTCACCACAAAGGCCTATTGTAAAGTTGTCAAGAGAACCGCGGAGTTCCCTTATAGTCATAAGGTCTGTAAGTGTCTGTGTTGGGTGCTGGTGTCCGCCATCACCTGCATTGATTACAGGTATAGAAGACTTGCTTGCTGCAACCATAGGAGCACCTTCTTTTGGGTGGCGCATAGCACATATGTCTGCATAGCAGGAAATTACCCGTATAGTATCAGCCACGCTTTCGCCCTTTGATGCTGAACTTGAGTTAGCAGAAGAAAAACCTAATACAGACCCTCCAAGATTGAGCATTGCTGCTTCAAAACTAAGACGGGTTCTTGTACTAGGTTCATAAAATAAAGTTGCTAACTTTTTACCATCACATACATGGCTGTATTTTTTAGGATCTTTAGAAATGTCTCTTGCAAGATTAAGTAAATCTTCAAGTTCTGTGACACTTAAGTCTAGTGGACTAAGTAAATGTTTCATTAATTGTTCCTCCACAAGTATATATTATTGTGCTCTTGGCACTCTGTTATATATATTACTATTAATTAGATTAATTCTCAATTGTTATTTTAAAAAAAATGTGATAAAATTATGAATATTTGTGATATGCATAGATGCGTTGCATAAGAATGGAGGAGCAATATGTCTAAGATAATATTAACAGGTGACCGTCCAACAGGAAAGCTTCATGTTGGTCATTATGTTGGTTCATTAAAGAGAAGAGTAGAATTACAGAATTCAGGTGAATACGATAAGATATTTATTATGATAGCAGATGCTCAGGCACTTACAGATAATGCTGATAATCCTGAGAAGGTACGCCAGAACATAATAGAGGTTGCACTTGATTATCTTTCAGTCGGTTTAGACCCAGCCAAGTCTGATATATTTATTCAGTCACAGATTTCACAGCTTACAGAGCTTACATTTTATTATATGAATCTTGTTACAGTTTCAAGACTTCAGAGAAACCCAACAGTTAAGTCAGAGATCCAGATGCGTAACTTTGAAGCGAGCATACCGGTTGGATTTTTCTGCTATCCAATAAGCCAGGCCGCTGATATAACAGCATTTAAGGCTACAACAGTTCCGGCAGGTGAGGATCAGGAGCCGATGATTGAACAGACAAGAGAGATTGTAAGAAAGTTCAATTCAGTATATGGAGATACATTGGTAGAACCACAGATACTTCTTCCGGATAATAAAGTATGTTTAAGACTTCCAGGTACAGATGGCAAAGCTAAGATGAGTAAGTCGCTTGGTAACTGCATATATCTTTCTGATACAGAAGAAGATGTTAAGAAAAAGGTTATGAGTATGTATACAGATCCAGATCATATTAAGGTATCGGATCCTGGTAAGATAGAAGGTAATACTGTATTTACATATCTTGATGCATTCAGTAAGGAAGAAGACTTTGGATTATTCTTACCAGAGTATAATAACCTTGATGAATTAAAAGACCACTATAAGAGAGGTGGACTTGGTGATGTTAAGGTTAAGAAGTTCCTTTTAAATGTTCTTAACAAGGAATTAGAGCCAATCAGAAATAGAAGACACGAATATGAGAAGGATATTCCTTATGTATACGAGATACTTAAACAGGGAACTAAGAATGCTTATGAGGTAGCAGAACAGACATTAAGCGAAGTTAAGGCTGCTATGAAGATTAATTACTTTGATGATGTTCAGCTTATAAATGCACAGTCAGAAAAGTACAGCGGATAATAAAAAGGCACTGTGCCATATATGTATTCAGGATGAGAATGCATATAGCACAGTGCCTTTTGCTTTGATAAAGGCTTGGTCTGGATTTATGGCCAAGCCTTCATTAATTAATCTAACTTTTTAATAACCATATTGTTAGGACGTGATATTTTAAGTTCTTTGCCATTCATAACAATAAGTCCTTTGGTATAGTCTACAGTAAATATTGTTATTGAGTTGCCTTCATTATTCATGGATAAAAGGTGCTTGTCATCAGGAAAAAGGCATATGTACTTAGGATAATCACCACTTACAGGAAGTGAGTTAAGTGTAATTATCTTTCCTGTAGTCTTGTCCACAGAATATATTGTAGCAGTGTTATCACCGGCATTAGAGCAGATTAAGTTATTGCCTGAATTAGTAAGGCATATGTCTGAAGCTGCACTGTTAGACTTATGGTCGCGTCTTACAGTGAATATATTCTGAATCATCTCAAATCTGTTCTTATCAGAAGAAGCATCATAAGAATATACGTTAATATAATTCTTTAATTCACATACAACATAAGCGAATCGTCCATCTTCTGAGAATATCATCTTTCTTGGAGCAGATTCAAGCTGTGAACGTATAATATCAAAAAGCTTGAGCTTTCCAGTTGTATGGTTGAATTCATAAAGCTTAATCTGGTCAATTCCAAGATCACATACACATAAAAGTTCTTCATCAGGTGTAAAGCAGGTATGACTTATATGGGGTCTGAAATTACGTTCAGCAACGCTTCCAAGACCCTTATGAAATACCTCATCAGCTATATCGCCTAAAGAACCATCAGCATTAATATGCATTACAGTAATCTTGCCATCGTGATAGCCGGAAATAACAAGAAAACGGTTATCCTTAGTTACAGAAATATGACAGCCTCTCATTCCGTTGATAGAAGCAACATTCATAAGTTCAAGAGAACCATCTTCAGTAATAGCAAATGAAGAAATACCCTGATCACATATTGCGTATAAATACTTCTTATTAGAAGATAATGTTATATATGAGGGATTATCAATTGTAACCTCACATCTTTCAGTTATTCGTCCCTTTTCAACGTCCATATCATATATATGAATACCTTTGCTGCTTTCGTGGGTATAAGTACCTGCATAAGCCACATATCTATCGTTCATAAGTAACCTCCAATCAAAATATAACGTATAGTCAAGATAAGTTAAATAACCGTGTACTCACTAAATTATATGTATATATTAGCATTTTTCTTTATGTTTATCAAGGCAGACATTGACAAGGATAATGTCACGCCCAATAGATTTGATACATCTGAAAGGTATGACATACACAAATTCACGTCCAAAGAAGCCGCAAAGCCGTCCAGGACCAGGAATTATTATAGAATTGATACAGCCATTTTTAGGGTCAAAGTCAATATCAATAACACAGCCTATAATACAGCAGTCCTCTTCGTTGATAACCTGCTTGTTTTTTAGTTCAAATATCTTCATACAACACCTCATTTTATATAATTATACTTAATATAAAATATGTATTTTTAAAGGGGAAAGTGCATATAACAGGTATAATAATGAAATATTAATGAACAAATGTGTTATGGGTTTGACACACAGATTGGCATAGGCTATCATATTAAATAATAAAATTGATAATTTGATGGAGGAAAATATATGTATTATTTCTATGATGCAACATATATACTCGTTATTATAGGTGCAATAATAAGTCTTATAGCATCTATGAATGTTAAATCGACATTTAACAGATATGATAAGTATAACAGCCGTTCAGGGCTTACAGGTGCTATGGCAGCACAGGAAATATTAAGAGCGGCAGGAATTACTAATGTAAGAATTGAGAGAGTAAGCGGTAATCTTACAGACCATTATTCACCAAAGGAAGGAGTTCTTAGATTATCAGATTCTGTATACAATTCAACATCAGTAGCAGCTATAGGCGTGGCCGCCCATGAGTGTGGACATGCTATGCAGTATGACGAAGAATATTTTCCAATTAAGATAAGAGCAGCTGTAATACCGATAGCTAATATTGGTTCAGCTCTTTCATGGCCAATAATTCTTTTAGGTTTATTCCTTGGAGCTACAGGACTTATGCAGCTTGGAGTAGTGCTTTTCTCACTTGTTGTAGTATTCCAGCTTCTTACTCTCCCGGTTGAATTTGATGCTTCCGCAAGAGCATTAAGAACCTTAAGAGAACGTAATATGCTTGAGTCAAGTGAACTTACCGGTGCAAGAAAGGTGCTTACAGCAGCAGCATTAACATATGTAGCGGCACTTCTTACATCTATTCTTCAGCTTTTAAGACTTGTTCTTCTTACAAGAAGAGATGATTAATATTAAATATGTATATAATTGCCAGTTCACAACAGTATAAAAGTACATTTATGTGGTAATGCTTGTAATATAAGCGAACTTAAATGTATGCCTTTCCACTAAAGATAAATGTTCGCAATGTCTTTAGGAGGAAAGGTTAATGGCTGGTGTAAAAGTTACGATATGTGGTGTTAATACGCAGGAGCTGCCTCTGCTAAGTGCGAAGGAGAAGAAAGAGCTTTTATTAAAGATAAAGGCTGGTGACCAGACAGCAAGAGAGAGATTTATTAAAGGTAATCTCCGTCTGGTATTAAGCATTGTTGGCAGATTTTCTAACAGTAATGAAAATGTGGATGATTTATTCCAGATTGGCTGTATAGGTCTTATAAAATCAATAGACAATTTTGATGTATCGCAGGGCGTGCAGTTCTCAACCTATGCAGTTCCAATGATTACTGGGGAGATTAAGAGGTATCTTCGTGATAACAGTGCAATAAGAGTAAGCCGTTCATTAAAGGATATGGCTTATAAGGCACTTTATACAAAAGAACAGCTATTAAAGAGCAGGCAGAAGGAACCGACAATATCGGAGATTGCAAGTGAGATAGGAGCATCTAAGGAGGATATTGTTATAGCACTTGAGGCTGTATCCCCAACTGTTTCACTGTATGAACCGGTATTTAATGAAGGCGGGGATACATTATATGTCATAGACCAGATTAAAGATAAAGCAGATGGGGAAGAGAACTGGGTTACACATCTGGCATTGGACTCTGCCTTTGCAAAGTTAAGCGGGCGTGAACAGCAGATAATAAGAAAGCGTTTTTATGAATATAAGACACAGATGGAGATAGCCGAAGAGATTGGAATATCACAGGCACAGGTAAGCAGGCTTGAAAAATGTGCTCTTAAGAATATGAAGAAGCATATGTCTTAACAGCATAGCAAGTATTAATAAAATAATAAATAAATAAATAAATAAAGGGCTGTCGCATAAAGTAGAATTTATAATAGGAAGATAATAACAGGTTGATAATGTCTTTATATTATAGATTATATTTGGTGCGGCAGCCCTGATATTTTATGTTATGTGTATTGTATATGGTATTATTATTGTATGTCTTTACAGTCAGAAAGGCTTTTGACTGTAATATAGATTGATTATTAATTAGTGCTATAGTGTGTTTATGGAATATTTTATAGATATTTTGACATAACAGCACCAGTGGGCTATAATTCTAGTAGTTTATTGTATTTAGGGGAGGTTTGTGAATGAAGTGCCCATATTGCGGAAAAGAGAATACAAGAGTAATAGATTCAAGACCTACAGATGACAGCTCTATAAGAAGACGCCGTCAGTGTGATGAATGTGGAAAGCGTTTTACCACATACGAGAAAGTAGAGACACTTCCTCTTATAGTTGTGAAGAAAGATAATAACAGAGAACCTTATGACAGGGAAAAGATAGTGGCTGGAATAGTCAGGTCGTGCCATAAGCGTCCGATATCAATGAAACAGATTAATGATATGGTAGATGACATTGAGGGACAGATATTTAATATGGAGGAGAAAGAGATACCTACAACAACGATAGGTTCTATTGTTATGGATAAGTTAAAGGATTTAGATGAAGTTGCATATGTAAGATTTGCTTCTGTATACAGGGAGTTTAAGGATGTTAATACATTTATGGACGAAATCAAGAAAATACTTAAAAAGTAGTAAATACTTAAAAGCAACAAATGCTTAAGAACAGCAGAAAAGCTGATAAGAAAGGTAGTAATTACAGATGTTTAAAAGATTTTATCCGGATATGTATATAGATTCTGCATACGATATAGATTATAAGGGACTTTATGATAAAGGTTACAGGGGAATTATATTTGATGTTGACAACACGCTTGTTGAACACGGAGCACCGGTTACTGAGCGTGCAAAGAAGCTGTTCGGTGATTTAAAGGCTATGGGATATAATACCTGCATAATATCCAATAATAAAGAATACAGGGTTAAGCCGCTTGCAGATGAGGTTGGTTCATTATATGTAAGCAAGGCAGGAAAGCCATCTCCTAAGAATTATGTTAAAGCTATGGAGTATATGAATACTGATAAGTCTGACACATATTTTGTGGGGGATCAGTTGTTCACAGATGTGTGGGGTGCTAACAGGGCAGGAATTAAGTCTGTTCTTGTAAAGCCGATAGACAAGCACGAGGAGATACAGATAATTCTAAAAAGAAGGCTTGAATGGATAGTTCTGCATTTTTATAAGAAGCATATTAAAAGAGAAGGCGGAAAAGCAGGTTTCTAATACATATAGGTTTAATATAATTTCAAGATATATATTTATTGTGATTTCATAATATATGAATTTATCTGTACTTTAGATATAAGCTCATAAGAAAGGAAGTAAGATTTTAATGATAGATATTAATGGTACAACAAGAGTGTGCGGTCTTATAGGTAATCCGGTGGGACATTCAATTTCCCCGGTGATACATAACAGCCTTGCACAGCTTATGGATATGAATATGGTGTATACAACCTTCAAGGTTGAAAAGGGTGATGTTGTCACAGCAGTAAATGGAGCTTATGCACTTAACATATTAGGACTTAATGTAACAGTTCCACACAAGCAGGCTGTTATGGAGTCACTTGTGGATATTGATCCGCTTGCTAAAGCTATAGGAGCTGTTAATACGCTTGTAAGAACAGATAAAGGCTATAAAGGCTATAATACAGATATATTGGGACTTGAAAGAGAACTTATAGACGAGGGAGTTGTGCTTTTAGGCAGCCGTTGTGTAATTCTTGGTGCAGGCGGAGCGGCAAGAGCAATAGCATTTTTATGTGCAAAGAGCGGTGCTAAAGAAATATATATGCTTAACAGGACTAAGGAAAAGGCTTACGATATAGCCAAAGCAGTTAATGACTATTTCGGTAAAGAATGTATAAAGCCTATGCTTATAAGTGAGTATGATAAGCTGGAAGCTGATGATTACGTTGTGATACAGACCACAAGCGTTGGACTTTATCCTAATGTGGATGATGTTGTAATTGATGATGAAGCATTTTATAAGAAGGTAAAAGTCGGAGTTGATATTATATATAATCCTAGTGAAACACGTTTTATGAAAATGTGTAAAAATGCTGGAAAGCCAGCCTGCAACGGTTTAAAAATGCTTTTATACCAAGGAGTTGCGGCGTATGAGTTATGGAATGATGTAAGTGTCACAAAAGAACAGGCGGATAAAGTGTATAATAAGATGAAAGAGGAACTTGGAATTGAATAATATTGTACTTATTGGATTTATGGGAAGTGGAAAGACGACATTTGGCCGCTGGGTTTCAAGACGACATAATAGAAAGTTCTATGATACAGATGAGTATATCGAGAAAAAGCAGAATACAACAATAAGCGAAATCTTTGCAACGAAGGGAGAGGAAGCTTTCAGGGATATGGAGACAGAGACGGTAAAAGAGTTATCAGATACTCTTGATAACTGCGTCATATCTGTTGGTGGCGGACTTGTGTTAAGAGAGGTCAATAGGGAGCTTTTAAGAAAGCTTGGAACAGTAGTATATCTTAAAGCTTCTGAGGAGGAACTTTGCAAAAGGTTGAGCAAGGACACCAAACGTCCATTATTACAGGGCGGTGGGCTTCACGAGAAGATACATAACCTTATGGAGCAGAGAGAAGATATATATCTGGATGCGGCTGATATGATAGTTGATACGCAGAAGATGTCATTTGAACAGATGTATACAGCAATCATTAAGAATATGGAGGATTAGCAATGAAGATACTTGTTATTAACGGACCTAATATTAATTTCCTTGGAATAAGAGAAAAAGGAATATATGGCAATGATAATTATGACGCGCTTGTTGATATGATTAACAAGAAAGCAGAGGAGCTTAATGTTAAAGTTGAGGTATTCCAGAGCAACCACGAGGGTGCAATTATAGATAAGCTTCAGGAAGCTTATTACAATGATGTTGATGGTATTGTAATTAATCCGGGGGCATTTACACATTACAGCTATGCAGTAAGAGATGCACTTGCTTCGATAGCTGCAATACCGAAGATAGAAGTACATATATCAAATGTACATACAAGAGAAGAATTCAGACATACATCTGTTACAGTTCCAGTATGTCAGGGACAGGTTGTAGGACTTGGACTTAGAGGTTATCTGTATGCGATGGAAGCATTAACAGATATGACGAAGAGTAATTAATAGAGGATAATCATTATAAAGAAGAACCTATAGCACGATTTGGCTATAGGTTCTTCTTTATAATGGGCAGAATAAAAAGAGCCTGTACACCGATGAAAGTGTACAGGCTCTTTTTAAGAACTTATTATGTTAAAATATAATAAATATCTTATAAATCTTAACCTTTAATCTGATTAACTAAACACGTGAAATATATTCACCTGTTCTTGTATCAATCTTAATTGTATCACCCTGGTTAACAAATAATGGAACTAAAATCTTAGCACCTGTTTCAAGGATAGCTGGCTTTGTAGCACCTGTAGCTGTATCACCCTTAACACCTGGTTCAGATTCTGTAATCTGGAGTTCAACAGTGATAGGTGGTTCAATAGAGAATACGTTACCGTTGTGTGAACAGAGCTTAACCATCTCGTTCTCTTTAACGAACTTAAGTGAATCACCAACATTCTCAGCAGATAATGCAATCTGTTCAAATGTCTCTGTATCCATAAAGTTGTAAAGATCACCATCTGAGTAAAGATACTGATATTCTCTCTTCTCAATATGAGCGAGGTCAAACTTTTCTGTAGGTCTGAAAGACTTTTCAACAACACCACCACTCACGATATTCTTTAACTTTGTTCTAACGAAAGCAGCACCCTTACCAGGCTTTACATGCTGGAATTCAATAATCTGCCAAATGTTATTATCCATCTGAATTGTTAAACCATTCTTAAAATCTCCTGCGCTTACCATTCTTTGGTATACCTCCTAATTATCATAACTATTATAATTCTATAATAAAATGAATAATTTGGCAACCTCTTTTTTGTTTATGTTAATTTATTATTTGGATTTAAAGGTTGAACAGACAGTATCGTCAGCATTTACGGCTGTTATGCCTGATATATCAACGTGGTCAGCCTGACAAGCTTCGTTATTGTTATACACGCAGTTATGTGCGGCACACTTTATCTGAAGATTAAGCTTAGGTGAAGCAGTATTATTCTTAGCAGAGCCATCTTTGTAAGAATAGCTTCCACAGCAAGTTTCACTGCACTCACAGGCATTACTTCCCTTTACATCAATACCATTAAGGCAGCAGCAGTTATCATCATTGTGTACACAGCTACAAGCGTTACAGCTTAAATTAGTCATAATAAATTACCTCCTGTTAATCTTTAACTTAAGTGTCTGGTAAATGCTTTAATAAATAGAACATTTGCAATACACAGTAGTAGTATTAACAGGAGGTGATTTATTATACGTTACATTATAAATTGTATGAAATTTTAACTGATTCTGCTAAAGGAAATGCGTCCCTTTTCACCGCTGTAATAACGGATAAGCACCTTGGCAATTATCTTTTCTTTCTTAACATATGTGTTAGTCCAGTATCTTGAGTCTTTGGAGTTATTACGATTATCACCAAGCATAAAATAACAGCCGTCAGGAACAATATAAGTGTGTGTTTCGCCGTCATCATATATATATTCTTTGATATATGGCTCATCAAGCTCATCACCATTGATGTATACATGCCCTTCCTTAATCTGGACTATTTCATTAGGAAGACCAATAACACGCTTAACATAATTCTCTGACTCATTATCAGGATATTTAAAGATTATAACGTCACCGCGCTTTGGTTCGCTGAACTTGTAAGCAAGCCTGAAACCGAAAAGGCGGTCGCCTTCCCATATTGTATCTCTCATAGAGCCAGATGGAACTTCGGCATTAATGATTATGAAATTGGTGCAGAGCAGGGCAATGATAGCTGCAAATATTACAATTTTAATGAAACTGAAGGCTTCTGATACTATAAATTTAACAACAGAATACTCCTGCTTCTTATTATTATCTGTATGTCTGCTGATATTATCAGAACGGCTGTAAGAATAATCATCATCGTCATCATCGTCATCTTCAATATCATCATAATCATCATCAAAATCGATATAATCTAAATCATCTTCATCAGGTGTATTGTTGTTATTAGTAGTCATACGTTAGTCCCCAATCTAATTGATATACGGGGCGAATGAATTCACCCCGTATATCCTATCATATGTTAAATTGTATTATTTTGCAAGTAATTCCATAATCTTATTACTTCTTGCAATGAATTCAGTCATCTGGTTTCCTGTAAGTGGAGCGTGGCTTATAAGTGCAAGGTCGTAAAGCTGTTTACAGATAATATCAGTATTCTCACCATCTTTATTGTTAAGAACATACTGAACAAGACTGTTGTTAGCATTAAGAATTAAAGTCTGTCCTGTAGAACCAAACATAGCCGGATCCATTCCTGACATACCGTACATCTTCATCATATCCTGCATACGTCTATCCTGCTCGGAAAGAGTAATCATAGAAGATACAGAAGCATCCTTTAACTTTTCAACCTTGATATTAAGATTATCATTGTTAAGTGCTTTCTTAAATGTAGCTGTAAGGCTTTCAGTTGCATCCTTTAATTCATCTTCGCTTGTTTCTTCCTTGAATATATCAGAAAGGTCAGTATCAATTCTTGCAAATTTAAGACCCTCGTTCTTGCCTTCAAGATGAGTGATGAATGGCTGGTCAATATTGTGAGTAAGAATGATAGCATCCATATTCTCTTTCTTAAACATATTGATATACTGGCTCTGTTCCTTCTCATCAGTTACATAGAAGACTGTATTCTCGTGCTTTTCCTTGTTAGCTTCAAGGTAATCCTTAAGTGTTAAATACTTGCCTTCAAGGTTCTTGAATATAATGTAATCATTCATCTTCTCAGCGAACTTTTCGTCTTTTAAGCAGCCAAATTTGATGAATGGGTTGATGTCATCCCAATATTTCTCATAGTTCTCACGGTTAGTCTTGCACATACCAGAAAGCTTGTCAGCAACCTTTTTAGTAATGTAATCAGAAATCTTCTTAACAAAGCCATCATTCTGGAGTGCAGAACGTGATACGTTAAGAGGAAGATCTGGACAATCAATAACACCCTTTAAGAGAAGAAGGAATTCAGGAATAACTTCCTTGATGTTATCTGCAACGAATACCTGATTATTGTAAAGCTTAATTGTTCCTTCAATTGACTCGTATTCTGTATTAATCTTAGGGAAGTAAAGTATACCCTTTAAGTTAAAAGGATAGTCCATATTAAGGTGAATCCAGAATAAAGGCTCTTTATAATCGTTAAATACCTTGCGGTAGAATTCCTTATATTCATCCTCAGTACATTCGTTAGGGTGCTTAGTCCAGAGAGGGTGGATATCATTGATAGCAACAGGTCTTTTAACAATCTTAGCCATCTTCTTTGCTGGAACTTTTTCGACTGTCTCTTTAGTGCCGTCCTCTTTTTCAACTTCTTCTGTAACAGCTTCCTTGATAAATGTATCAAGAACAGTATCCTTATCTGTTACTTCTTCCTCTGGAATCTCTTCTGTCTGTTCGCCGGCATCTTCATTAGTAAGGAAGATTGGTACTGGCATAAATGAGCAGTACTTTTCAACTACTTCACGAGCCTTGTATTCATTGGCGAATTCGTAGCTGTCTTCATTTAAGTAAAGAGTGATAGTAGTACCAGGAGTTGCAGCTGTTCCATCAGACATATCATACTCTGTACCTCCGTCACATTCCCAGTGAACAGCCTTAGCACCTTCCTTAAAAGAAAGAGTATCAATAGTAACCTTATCAGCTACCATAAATGCTGAGTAGAAACCAAGTCCGAAGTGACCGATAATCTGGTCATCATTAGCCTTGTCCTTATATTTTTCAAGAAATGCTTCTGCACCAGAGAAAGCAATCTGGTTAATATATTCTTCAACTTCACCATCAGTCATACCAATACCATTATCAATAATCTTGATAGTCTTATTATTAGCACTTACTTTAACATCAATCTTATATTCAATATCATCAGGTGCTTCATATTCACCAATCATATCAAGCTTTTTAAGCTTTGTTATGGCATCGCAGCCGTTAGATATAAGCTCTCTGTAGAAAATATCGTGGTCAGAGTACATCCATTTTTTAATTATTGGAAAAATATTGTCACTGTTAATAGATAAACTTCCGTGTGTATTAGACATAATTATTATCTCCTATCTTTTAATATTCATTAGATGTAAAGAATAAATATATGTATCTTTATATCCTTAATTAAGTCTAAGTTTAATATTGTTAAAAGTGGAAGTCAAGCAGAAATTAGCACTCAAATCTAATGAGTGCTAACAAAAATTGATATAATACAGTAAAATCAAGGCTTTAGAAAAATATTAAATATTAATAAACTTACTATAATTCTTCAAAATCAAGACCGGCATTAGCAAGAAATGTCTTAACATACTTGTCGAAAGCTGTATCAAGCTGCTTATCTAATGTAAATATATTAAGGGAAGTTCCTGTAATAATATCTACATGACCTTCCTGATACTTCATATTAATAAAGAGACCATTAACATTCTCAGGCATAACAGCGATGTTATTCTTTGCGATAATATCTGTGACAAGTTCATAAGAGGCAAGCATAACAAGCTTCATAGCAGCAGGAACTTTATTACCCTTAATAAGACTAAAACAGAATGGCTTAATATTACCCCATTCTGAATAAGACTTTTCGTTATTATTAAGATTATCCCATTCTTCATCAGAATAATATTCCTTGTTAATCTGTCCATTAATAGTGTATGAACACGCAGTCTTTATTGCGGCTTCTGACAGAAGCATTCTATCGAAGGTATCCTTGATAAGCAGCTGGGACATAAATACTTTAGTGTCCTTAATGCGGAGTGAAATCATTAAATCCTCATTTCTGCGCCAGCGGGGCGCGTGATAATCTATAGTAATGCCATTAATTATAAGCTATATGAGTATACAATAAACTGTATGCGATATAAAGCATAATTTGTATATTTGCAGTATATTATGAAAAGATAAAAATGTCAATCACGAAACATTTTCTCAATGACATCAACAAGTTTGAATAGAACAGTTGAGATAATGCAGAGTATAACAATGCTCATAGATACATAAGTCATCTTGAATACCTGCGAACCATATATAATAAGGTAGCCAAGTCCCTTATCAGCGGCTAAGAATTCGCCGATTATTACCCCCACAAGGCAAAGACCGATGTTGACCTTCATATTGCTTATTATTATCTGCTTAGAACCGGGAAGTATGAGTTTCTTAAGAATATCTTTCTTAGTACCGCCGAGTGTCTTAATAAGAATGATTTTCTCCTTGTCAATTTCTAAAAATCCGGTATATATGTTAATTATCATACCAAATATAGCTACAGATATAGCAGTTATGATAATAGCTTTCATATTATTGCCAAGCCAGACGATTATCATAGGGGCAAGTGCTGATTTGGGCAGGCTGTTAAGCACAATAAGGAAAGGCTCAAGGCAGTCTGATAAGCCTTTCCACAGCCAGAGAAGAATTGCTGCTCCCATTCCGACAATTATAATAAGGAAGAAAGATAAAAATGTTTCAAAAAGTGTCGTCCATATATGAATGAATATGCTGTTATCTTTAGCCATAGCAATAAAAGTTGTGCATATTCTTGATGGTGAGCTGAATATAAATGGATTAAGAATACCAGTACGGGTTGATATTTCCCAGGCGGCAATAAATGCCATTAAAATCAAAAATCTTAATACAGTTATGGAGATTTTATATAATCTTATGTGGTTAAGATATTGTGTACGGGAGTTAGAGATGTCTTTTTTATTGATTGCTTTGATAGATTTATTCATTGTATATCCTCCCATATTTCATTAAAATATCCTGCAAATTCAGGAGCCTGTCTTGAAGTAAATGGTGTCCGGTCAGGAATGGAAAGGTTGATATTAACAACTTTTTTAATATGTGCAGGCCTGTGTGAAAGAATAACGACACAATCGCCCATAGAGATAGCCTCCGATATATCGTGAGTAACAAGAATGGCTGTTTTTTTCTGCTCTTTAATGATTTTGCCGATATCATCAGACACTTCAAGCCTCGTCTGGTAATCAAGAGCGGAAAATGGTTCATCAAGCAGAAGAATATCCGGGTTAAGTGCAAGGGTTCTTATTAATGCCGCACGCTGCCTCATACCACCTGATAATTCTGATGGGTGGACATTACGAAACTGGTAAAGTCCATACTCTTTTAGCATATTGTCAACATTTTCAAGGTGAATCTTATCTTTAAGATGATTAATTTCAAGACCGAGTGTCACATTTTTATAAATAGTGCGCCATTCAAATAAAGTATCTTTCTGTGGCATAAATCCAATTCTTGGAGATATAGCATTATCGTGTAGAATATCATTATTAAAAACAACCTCACCCTTCTGTGGCGAAAGAAGCCCGCATATGATGGAAAGCAAGGTCGATTTGCCACAGCCGGAAGGCCCGACTATAGATGTAAAAGACTGTGGCATAATATCAAGATAGATATTATCAAGTGCAGGAATTTCGCTTTTCGGTGTATTATATGCAAAGGAAATACCTTTAAGCGATAACAGAGGAGGGGATGAATTGGTGGGGAGAGCTTTCATAAATAACCTCTTGGTATAAGTATTGTTATTATAATTTATGCGGCGGGGGGTGGAAATGTGAAAAGGTGTATGGTATTAACAAGAACCAGAAGTCGCAGTGATTTATTCTGATAAGGAAAATTGGATAATTCCTCCTTTACAATTCCACCAAATAAGAGTACAATAATTCAAGTACGCTACTATGGCTCAGTCGGTAGAGCAACTGATTCGTAATCAGTAGGTCGCCGGTTCGATTCCGGCTAGTAGCTTGTAACAGTGAAACTTGCGAGAATGTCAGACAGGATATTCTCGCATTTTTTTAGGTGTGATTTGCAGTGTATGCTGATAATAATATAGAATGTTCTTTTTTAAAAACATTTTCCCGCAAATCACATAAAAAACAAGTCAATCATCTCGAAACCAGCTAAAATCAAGGGGGGGGTGGGTAAGACATTTAATCAAAAAAAGAGATGGAAGTAGGCCTTGTTGACATTATTATACAAGGTTCGTATAATTGTACAGAATAATAAACGCCAGAGTAAGTATTCAAGGCGCAAAGGATAGGAGATAATATGGAAACAAATATCAGACAAGATAACAACGAAGAAGTAGAAATTGATATTATGCAGATCATAAGGATGCTGTTATCAAAGATATGGATAGTAATTGTAGCAGGTGTTGTGACAGCAATAATTGCATTTGGAATAACAGAGATAGCAATTACACCTCAGTATCAGTCATCCATCAAATTATATATAATCAACAGACAGAATGGCACTACTACAACACTTAGTGATATTCAGTCATCAACACAGCTTGTTAAAGATTATAAAGTTCTTGTGACAAGCCTTCCAGTAGTAGAACAGGTAGTTAAAGACCTTGATCTTGATATAACACCAGATGCACTCGTTGGCAAGATTTCTTGTGAAATCGAGACAGATTCACGAGTTCTTCAGGTAACAGTTACAGATACAGACCCTAAGAGAGCTAAAGAAATAGTAGATGCAATCGCAGATGTATCTGCTAAGCAGATAACATCAGTAATGCAGATTGAAGGCGTTAATGTAATTGAATATGGACGTGTTGCAAATGCACCATCAAGTCCTAATGTTAAGAAGAATACAATGCTTGGTGCAATAGCAGGTATTGTAATAGCAATAGCAGTGCTTGTAGTCAACTTCATTCTTGATGATAGAATTAAGACATCAGATGATGTTGAAAAATATCTTGGCATAACTAATCTTTCACTTATTCCATTAACTGAAGAAGAATATAATGGACAGCCAAGCAGTAAGAAAAAGAAAACAAGAAAATAGGTAAACAAGAGAGTGTGAAAGGATTAAAAATATGCAGACAATTAATATAGAAACTAACCAGCAGGATGATTATCAGGTAAGAGAAAGCTATAGAAATTTAAGAACTAACATATTCTTAAGTGGTAGGGATACAAAGGTAGTAATGTTTACAAGCTGTGGACCTAATGAAGGTAAATCAACAGTAACAATGAACCTTGCTTCATCAATAGCAGATGGCGGAAAGAGAGTGTTATTCATTGACTGTGATTTAAGAAAGTCAGTTCTTGTAGGACGTTACAGAGTTAAGAAGGGTGTTAAGGGATTGACACATTTTCTTTCAGGACAGAACACATTAGAAGAAGTAATATATCAGACAAATGTGCCGGATATGGACGTTATTCTTGCTGGCCCAGTGCCACCTAACCCATCAGAGCTTCTTGACAGCCCATTATTCAAAGAGACTGTAAGACAGATGAGAGAAAAGTATGATTATGTAATCATCGATACACCACCTCTTGGAAGTGTTATCGATGCAGCTATTGTTGCACAGGTATGTGATGGTGCGGTTCTTGTAATCGCAGCTAACCAGGTAAGCTATAAGTTCGCACAGAATGTAATGGGACAGCTTAAAAAGACAAAAATTAAGATAATCGGAAGCGTTCTTAATAAGGTTGATTTATCAGAAAATGGTTACTATGGAAGATACTATGGCAAGTATTATGGTAAATACTACGGCAGCTATTATGGACATTATAACAGCGAGGAGTCACCAGATAAATCATTCGAGAAAGCAAGAAAAGCTTCATCAGCAAGAAAGAATACTAACAATGCTTCTAAGCCAGTCAAAAGACAGGCAGGAAGTGTTGGCGAGTTAGCCGCAAGAAAGAAAGCTAATGTGGCAGGAAACAATACTGGTGTAAGAAAGAAGCCATCGGCAGATGAGTTTGATGGAGATTTTCTTATGGATTATGATGAGAAATAAATAACAATAATATATAGATAAATATAAGATTGGAACGAGGATAAGATGAAAGAAAATAAGGGCAGGATGAGTAGAAATAAAAATGTAAGTATGTATGTAGGGGCATTTAATATAATAATGCTCCTGATACTTACATTGCATTTTGCATATATGTGGAATAATGTATACAATACAATGCTTAAGACACCATTTATGGGAAGTGGTAATAAGCTTATGGTATTCACAATCTTTCTCCTTATCTTTGTTACATATAAAATGTGGGGCGGATTTAAGCTTGGATACATTAAACTTGTTAATCTTGTATTCTCACAGTCCCTTGCACTTATAACAACGGCAATTGGAGAATATCTTATAATAGCTTTAACAGCGGGACGAGTTGACAGTATGGGACGACTTGCAGGTCTGATAGCTGTTTCAACATTGATTGATTTAGTGTTCTGCGTATTGTATGACCTTGTTGGGATAAGGATATACGGAATGATATTCCCACCAATAAAATTATTACAGATTAACGGTGTTCATAAAAATCATTTACGTTATAAAATATCTAACAGAAGTGATAAATACGAAGTTTGTGAAGAAATATCATATAAAGAGGCATCAGATGTAATATATAATAAAATACTTCAATATGAAGCAGTTCTTCTTAATGATATTCCAAACAACGAGAGAAAAGAAATACTTAAATTCTGCTTTGAAAAAGATATTCCAGTATATTATACACCTAAGATACAGGATATACTTGTAAGAGGTTCAGAAGAGATTAATCTGTTCGATTCACCATTATTCCTTGCTAAAAATGTTGGAATGACAACAGGACAGGCATTTGTTAAAAGAACTATTGATATTGTAGGTTCAACATTAGGACTTATTATATTATCACCGGTATTCCTTATAACAGCAATATGTATAAAGTTAGAGGACGGCGGTTCAGTGTTCTTTATGCAGGACAGATGTACATACGATGGCAAGGTGTTTAGAATACATAAATTCAGAAGTATGAAAGAAGATGCGGAAAAAGATGGCAAGCCGCATCCAGCGACTTCTGATGACGACAGAATAACTAAGGTAGGTAAATTCATAAGAGCAACAAGAATAGATGAACTTCCTCAGCTTGTTGATATATGGGCAGGCAATATGAGTATTGTAGGACCAAGACCAGAAAGAGTTGAGCATGTTGCTAAATATACACAAGATATTCCGGAATTTGGCTACAGACTTAAGGTCAAAGGCGGACTTACAGGTTATGCACAGGTATATGGCAGATACAATACAACATCTTACGATAAGCTTAAGATGGATCTTATATATGTTGTAAACTATTCACTTATGCTTGATTTCCAGATAGTGCTTGAAACTGTAAAAATAATATTCAGCAAGGAAAGCACAGAGGGCTTTACAGAAGAGAATAGCAAGATAATGAATGAATATGGACAGGAGCTGGAAGCTGCAAGACAGGAGATTGCGGCGACTAGGGAAGATAATTAGAGGATAAGATAATGAGAGTATTAGTGCTGGCTAACAGAGATTTTGTATTATACAACTTTAGAGTGGAATTATTAGACAGATTATTAAGAGATGATAATGAAGTATATATATGTCTGCCTAACGGACCTAAGGTTAAATATATGACTGAAATGGGATGCAGGTATATTCCGATATCGATTGATAAAAGAGGAACTAATCCATTTAAAGATGCACAATTAATAAAAGATTACAAAAGTATATTTAGAGAAGTTAAGCCAGATATAATACTTACATATACGACAAAAGTATGTATTTATGCTGGAATAGTAGCAGGGAATATGGGAATACCATATCTTATGAATGTATCAGGACTTGGAACGGCAGTAGAACAGCCAGGTATATTACAGCCATTAATGATTAGTCTGTATAGGAAAGCGGCTAAGAAAGCAAAATGTGTATTCTTTCAGAATGAACAGAACAGAGAATTTTTTATCAAGCATAAAATGTATAGCGGACATTATCAAATGATTCCAGGTTCGGGTGTTAATCTTGATAAATGGAAGTATATGGAATATCCAAGTGATGATAATGGAATACACTTTTTATTTGTAGCAAGAATTATAAAGGAAAAAGGTATAGAAGAATATCTTAATTGTGCTAAAGTAATTAAAGGAAAATATCCTAATACAGTGTTTCATATATTAGGACCTTGTGATGGTGAGTATAAAGAAATATTAGATGATTATGAAGCAAAAGATCTTATAAAATACCACGGAGAAGTGAGTGATACATCTGAATATTTAAAATTTGCTCATTGTACAATTCATCCATCGTATTATCCTGAGGGAATTTCAAATGTTTTATTGGAAAGTGAAGCAAGTGGACGTCCTGTTATAACAACAGATAGAGCAGGTTGTAGAGAAACTGTTGAGGACGGAGTGACAGGATTTTGCTTCGAAACAAGAAATACGCAGAAACTTATTGAGGCTGTTGATAAATTCGTTAATATGAGCAATGCAGATAGACAACAGATGGGTAAGAATGCAAGATTAAAGATGGAACGGGAATTTGATAGGAATATTGTTGTTGAGGAATATGTTAAAGAAATTTACAGTTAGCAGTGTAATGTAAAAGTAAGGAGATAATATGTCAAATCAAATTAGAGTTTTGCATATGATTGGAAGTCTGGAATATGGCGGCTCTCAAGCAATGGTGATTAATCTATATAAGGCAATAGACAGAGATAAAGTACAGTTTGATTTTATAATGGATCAGCCACATAATAATGCGTTATTGCCTGTTGTACAGCAATTAGGAGCACGAGTTTATACATTGCCAGTTTTTAAAGGAAACAATTATGTTGAAGTGAAAAATGCTTGGGAATCATTTTTAAAAGAACATACAGAATATAGTATATTACATTCTCATATAAGAAGTTATGCATCTATTTATATTCCAATAGCAAAGAAATATGGTTTAAAGACAATTATTCATAGTCATAGTACATCAAATGGAAAGGGGATAAAAGCAATTGCAAAGAAAATAATGCAGTATCCATTAAGATGGCAGGCAGATTATTTTTTTGGCTGTTCTAGAAAATCGGGAGAATGGTTATTTGGAAAGAAAGTTGTAGATGGTAACAAATTTTATATGATAAAAAATGCAATTGATACAGATATATATAAAGCTGACGATAAAATAAGAGAAAAATATAGAGTTAAATTAAATATTGATAATAATCAAAAAGTGTTTATTCATATTGGAAGATTACATGAAGCAAAAAATCATATGTTTTTGCTTGATGTTTTTAATGAGGTGGTTAAAGAAAATTCCAATGCGATTTTGTTATTGGTTGGAGATGGGGAATTACATAATAAGATTGAAAATAGGATTAAAGAGTTAGGATTAGATAATAATGTAATCATGTTAGGTGCAAGAAGCGATGTTGCCAATATTTTACAGGCAGCTGATTGTTTCTTATTTCCATCTAGTTGGGAAGGATTGCCAGTAACGGTTATTGAAGCACAAGCAGCAGGATTACCATGTTTGATCTCAGATAAAATTACTGATGAGGTTGTTATTACAACATTAGTAAAAAAATTACCTATTGATCAAGGAGTGAATTGCTGGAATGATGCAATTCACAAAATTTTGATAAATAAGTGTAATGTAACTAATCAAATATGCGAAGCAGGTTTTGATATAAAAAAATCAGCACAATGGCTTCAAGATTTTTATGAAGGAATATTAATTGATGGGTAAATATATTATTAGATTAGATGATGCGGCTGACAGAATGGATTGCAATAAGTGGAATAGAATGGAAATTTTGTTGGATAAATACAATATTAAGCCATTAGTAGGTGTAATTCCTAATTGCAGAGATGATATGATGAATAAATATGAAGTAGATTCTGGGTTTTGGAATAAAGTGCATAAATGGGAAGAAAAAAAATGGACAATTGCACTTCATGGATATGAACATGTTTATTGCACTACAAATGGAGGTATAAATCCTGTAAATAAGAGATCTGAATTTGCAGGTTTGAGTTTAGAGGAACAAAAAGAAAAAATAAAAAAAGGAATAGATATTTTAAATAAAAATGGTATAGAACCTAAAGTTTTTTTTGCACCTTCACATACATTTGATGAAAATACAATCATAGCTTTAAAGGAGGAAAGTAATATCAGAATAATTTCTGATACTATAGCCAATAAGCCATATGCTCAATATGGCTTGACATTTGTTCCTCAACAGTCTGGAAAGGTAAGAAAATTGCCATTTAGTGTAGTTACTTTTTGCTATCATCCTAATATGATGGTCGATGATGAATTTAAAATCTTGGAAGATTTTTTGAAGAATAATAAGAATAAGTTTATTGATTTTCCAATTCATCAAGTGATTAGAAGAAAAAATTTATTTGATAATATACTTAATAAAATTTATTTTGCAAAAAGAAAGTAGGGTAATAAATAGATGAGTGACCGAAAAAATCTCTTGAATATTTTAGCAATATGTGGAGCTTGTATTTCATTCTATATTGGAGCAGGTTTTGCAACAATGCAGGAAATTATGCAGTATGAAGCTTCATATGGTACTAAGTTCTGGATAGTTATATTGGTAACTGTATTAATTTATGTTTATACAAATATTTCATTTGCAACTAATGGAAATAGAAATAAAATAACAAGAGGAGGTGATATATATAAAGTCTATTTTGGAATATTTGGTAAAAAGATCGGAAATGCAATATCTATATTTTTTGATTATTTTTCGGCATTATTTTGTTATATGAGTTTTGTTGTGATGTGTGGTGGCGCTAATTCTACACTAACACAACAATGGGGACTACCTTTTGGAGTTGGTGCTCTTGGTCTTACAATATTAGTTGTTATTACAACGATATTTGGACTTGATGGTATATTAAAAGCTTTAAGTAAGATAGGACCAGTTATTATAGCTATGATTTTGTGTGTTGCTATAGTTATGACAATAAATGGTATTCCAAATATAGCTGATAAAATGGCATTAATTGATAATGGTAATTTTAGTAATAGTATTAAGCAGGTAGGAAATGGAAATCCGATTGCCTCAGGTGCTTCATATGGTGGATTTGTAATATTATGGTTTGCTGCTTTTTTATCGGAAATAGGTGCAAAAAATAAATTAAATAATGTCAATATGGGAATGGCATTATCCACTGTATTTATTTTTGGTTCGGCTACATTATGTTGTTTGGCTTTGATTGGAAATATAGAATTGGTTGTTGAAGCAGATATTCCTGCTTTAGTTCTTGCCAAACAGATTTCTGGGGTCTTAGCAGAAATATTTGCAATTGTTATATGTGTAGGAATATATTCTTCGGCTGTTCCATTGTTATGGACAGGTGTTAGAAAAATTGTTAGTGAAAAATCAAACAAATATAAATTGATTACTATATGTGCAGGTATGATTGGTTGCGTAATTGCTTGTTTCATACCTTATAGAGGTTTGATTAATATTCTTTATGGTGTAAATGGATATTTAGGATTTATATTAATATTTTTTATGTTGATATATGATATAAGAACAAAAATGAGTAAAAATATACAGAAATAGGAGCACATTATGAATAAATATATTGTATTTTGTGTTGAACATTATAATCCATTGGGAATTGTCAGAAGTTTAGGTGAAAAAAATATAAAACCTATAGTAATTGTTATTAAAAATAAAATTGTTCTTACTTCAAAGAGTAAATATATTTCAAAATTAATTGTGGTTAATTCAATTGAAGAAGGGTATGGATATTTATGTGATATTTTAAACAAAGAGAAAGAAAAGCCATTTGTATATACAGCTGATGATAAAATAACTTGTTATCTGGATGCTCGGTATGATGAATTAAAGGATAAATGTTTTTTCTTTAATGCAGGAAAAAAATCTAGAATTTCATATTATATTAATAAAAAAAATATTTTAGAGTGTGCTAAAAGACATGGACTTAATGTTTTAGATACACTTGTAGTAAAAAAAGGAGACATACCTGAAAATCTTGAGTATCCAATTATTACAAAGGCAGAAGATCCGACAGTAGGTGCGTGGAAAAATGATATGTTTATTTGTTATAATGAGGATGAGTTAAAGAATGCTTATAAAAAAATTGAAAGTCCATCAGTAATATTGCAAAAATATATAAAAAAGAAAAATGAATATTGTTTGGAAGGTTTCAGTATTAATCATGGAAAAGAAATGATTATTACAATTGCATCTACTTATAATTATCTGCTTGATATAAGTTATAGTCCATATATGACTGTAAAAAATTTTGATAGATTTGATATAAAAGATAAACTTGATGCAATGTATCAAGAGATAGGATTTGAAGGGATTTTTGAAATAGAATTTCTAGTTTCAGAGGACAATAAATTATATTTTGGGGAAATTAATTTCAGAAATTCGACATGGAGTTATGCTTCAACATGTGCCGGAATGAATTTGCCATGGTTATGGTCAGAATCTATGAAAAAAGGAAAAATTGATACTCAAGTTATTAAGAAAATTAAGCCAGGATTTACAGCAATGGTAGAAGTGACTGATTTTAAAGATAGAGTGATTAATCAAAAATATAATATTATTAAATGGATAAATGATTTAAAAAATGCAGATTGTAAATATTACATTGGGAAAAATGATATAAAACCAGTGGTTAGTAATTTATGGTCTCGTATATTTGGAAGGGCAAAATGAAAAAAATACTTTTTTATATAAATGCATTAAATGGTGGTGGTGCAGAAAGAGTAATGTCAAATTTATCATCACAGTTTACGGATAATGGATATGAAGTTATATTTGTAACATCATATCCAGCTGAAGGAGAATATGAACTTAACAAAAAGATAAAAAGATTTAATCTTGAAAATGATAATTACGAATATTCAAAGTTGAAAAGAAATTATATTAGAATTAAAAAGTTACGACAAATATGTAAAAGAGAGAAACCAGATGTTATAATAGCATTTATGGCTGAACCTAATTTTAGAGCTATTATAGCTACAATAGGGTTAAGAACTAAAACAATAATATCAGTGAGAAATGACCCTAATAAAGAGTATTCAGGCAAATTAATGAGTTTTGTTGGTAAATGCATTTTGCCATTGGCAGATGGTTGTGTTTTTCAAACAAAAGATGCGAAAGAGTGGTTTCCTAAAAAGCTGCAAAAGAAGAGTACTATCATTTATAATGCCGTGAAGGCTGACTTCTTTGAGATACAGAGAAAACCTATAGATGGTTTAGTTGTTACTTGTGGACGACTTGAAGAACAAAAAAATCATAAAATGCTTATTCGTGCATTTAAGAATGTTGTAGAAAAATATCCAAACACTAAATTGCATATATATGGTGAAGGAAGCTTACAAGAACAGCTTCAGAAGTTAATTGATGATTTGGGTTTGAAAAATTCAATTATACTTAAGGGAATAACCAGTGATGTTTCAAGCATATTAAAAGAAGCTGATATATTTGTGCTACCATCTTTATACGAGGGAATGCCTAATGCACTAATGGAGGCGATGGCAGTGGGAGTTCCATCTATAGCAACAGATTGTCCTTGTGGAGGTTCTAAGATGTTGCTGGAAGATGAAAATGGTGTACTTGTTAAAAATGATGATGAGTATGAGTTAAGTAAAGCAATTGAATTATTACTTATCGATAAAAGTAAAAAAATACAATTATCTAAAAATGCAAAAAAAGAAGCAAATAATTTTAAGGCAGATGATATATATATAAAATGGAATGAGTATATTGAGAAGGTAGTATATTATGGAAAATAAATGGATGATCAAATTACCTAATATGAGAAATGCAATTAAAGGTTTTTCATTACCATGCCTTTTTTTTGCATTATATGCTATATATGGAAATATATTAGCGTTTAATAATGAATTATATTCGACAACGTATCAGTTTATATGTTCTATAATAATATATATGTGTATTCCGATGGGATTGTATTTATTATTTTTTAAACAAAATTTAAAAATCAAAATTAATAACCTTATTCTGCTTATATTACCAGGTACATATTTATTAATTCAGATTGTGCATACATATAATGGATATAAGGGAGAGTGGTTGACAGCTTTTGCTGTAATTAGCTTGTTTTGCCTATTATCGGATTTAAATAAAGTGACGATATTTGAGTATTTTTATAGAATTATTTTGATAACTAATATGATTGCTTTAATTATATATTTAATGAATGTAATAGAACCTAATATGTTTGAAAAGGTACCATATTATACGGAAAATGCAGCTTATTATAATTTCTATTATACTAAATGCGGAATATTTGCAATATATGGTAACAGACTTTGTTCGATTTTTAACGAACCAGGAGGGTTAGGAACGGTATGTGCATTTTTATTTATAATAACTTTTAGAAAGAGTACTAAATTAGAAAAAGCTAATTTGCTTATAACAGGATTTTTAACATACTCACTTGCTTTTTTTATGTTAATATATGTTTTTTTACTTTTATATTTATTTCAAAAAAATATAAAATATTTTTGGATAGCTGCGTTACTAGGAGTATTTTTTTTAATAATACCATATATTGATTTTCATAACGATGTTATTAATTTATTTACGGCACGAATGAAAATTGTAGATGGAAATTTTGCTGGAAATAATAGAACAACAAGTACGTTTGATTATTTATATAATAACTTTAAAAACACAGATGATATATATTGGGGAAGAGGAGTCGGTTATGTATTAGATTCACATTCGGCATCTTATAAGAATTATATAGTTCAAATGGGAATACTTGGTACAGGAATATGGCTTGTTGAATGGGTTATATGTGTTGCGATTAAAGCTGGCAAAGGAACATATCAATATATGATATTTGTAATATTTTTATTATCAGTATATCAAAGACCTAATATTCCATTAACGTTGGTAGGATATGTTCTAATATTTGCAGGTTTTGCTTGGCAATATTATGAAAATGGAGATATTAATGAATAAGAAATTAAGAATTTTACATATTATACATGGATTTAATATGGGAGGAGCTGAGACAATAGTAAAAGATTATGCCAGATTATTGGATAGTAATAAGTTTGACCTTACGGTATTGTGTTATGCTCATTATAATGGTTCACCATATGAAAAACTGTTAAAAGATAAAAATATTAATGTCATCTATATATGTGATTATATGCCATTATATTCAAAGAAAGGAAAGATATCTAAAATAATTAATCATTATCAAAGATATTTATTAATAAGAAAATATATCCATCACATTAATCCAGATATTTTGCATATTCATTTACCATTAGGTGAATATATAAGATTTGCTAATCCTTCCCCCAATACAATAATTTTTTATACTCAACATTTCGCAACATCAAGATTATTGCAATTAAAGAATGAAGTGAAAAGTATAAAATGGATGATTAAAAAATATAAATTTTGTATGATAGCTCTAAATGATTCTATGAAAAGTGATTTGGAAAATGCTTTTGGAATAAATGATGTCAAGGTGATTAATAATGGAATTGATATCAGTGAATATAAAAAAATATTTGATAAAAGAAAAAAAAGAATTGAGTTAGGTATATCTGAGAATAAGAAAGTATTAGTACATATAGGAAGATTTACAAAAATAAAAAATCAGGAATTCATAGTTGATGTTTTTGAAAATATAAAATTAAAAAACAAAGATTTTTTCTTACTTTTAGTAGGTAATGGGGAAGATAAAGTTAAAATACAAGAACTATTGAAATCTAAAGGATTGTGTAATAATAGTATGATTCTTAGTGATAGAACCGATGTACCCGAATTGTTAAGAATGTCAGATGTGGCAATTTTTCCATCTTTATCTGAAGGGTTGGGCATTGCGGCAATAGAAATGCAAGTTGCAGGATTGCCTGTGTTTGCATCAACTAATGTTCCTGTTGAGACAAGGATCAGCAATAAGATAGAATACTTAGATATCAATATTGGAGCAGATAAATGGGCAGAATTAATAATTGAAAGCCTAGAAAAAGAGAACAAAGCAATTTATTATAATATTGATAATTGGAACATAGAAAATAATGTAAGGCAACTCGAAGAACTATACGAGGAGTATATTAATGATAATAAATAGTAAAGAAACATCAAGAACAGTAAATGTAATAAGAAATTCAATTGTTACAATATTATGTCAGATAGTGTATTTTATAATGGGGTTTATCTGTCGAACAGTCTTTACAAAAACAATGGGGGCAGAATATCTGGGAGTAAGTGGATTATTTACTAATATTTTAACGATATTGTCATTTGCTGAATTAGGTATAGGAAGTGCACTTGTATATCGATTATATAGTCCCCTTGCTAATAAGGATTATGAAAAGGTAAAAGCCCTTTTGTTATTATACAAAAAGGCATATAATTTTATTATAGTGGTCATATTAGTCTTAGGTGTAGCATTAATTCCATTAATACCTATGATTGTGGAAGCACCTAATGTCAGAGAAAATATTATATTATTGTATCTGGTTTATCTATTACAGACAATTACAAGTTATATATTGGTTTATAAAAAATCAATTTTCATTGCTGATCAAAAAAATTATATAGTTGATATATGTACGCAGATATTTAATATTTTAATGAATATTTTTCAGTGTATATTCCTTATTATTACTCATAATTTTATAGTTTACTGTATTATAAATATTGTATTTAATCTTGTTAATAATATTGTATGTGGAATATTAGCTAATAAAAAATATTCATATCTTACTGAAAAGGTTGATAAGTCTTTATATAAAAATGATTTAAAAGGAATATTTAAAGACGTAAAGGGACTATTAATGACTAAAGTTGCTAGTACTGTTTTTTCAGGCACTGATAATATATTTATTTCGGCTTTTATTGGAATAAAATATGTTGGCATTTTGTCAAATTATACTATGTTAATAAATATTGTAAATTCTTTTATGAATAAGATCTTTGATGCAGTTACGGCATCACTAGGAAATTTGGCAGTTTTTGGTAATAATGATAAAACGGAATTAGTTTTTAAAAAAATGTTTTTTTTAAATATCACTTTATATGGAATGGTGTTTATAGAAATGAGTAATTTTTTATCACAATTCATAACAAAAATATGGCTTTCAGAAGAATTTTACCTGCCACAGATAATTGTTATTATTGTTTTAGTCGAGACGATTTTAAGAAGTATTCATTATCCAATGTACATAACTAGGAATGCGTTAGGAAGTTTTTCTGAATATAGAATATATTTTGTCCTTTCTGCAATTTTGAATATTATTTTGGATTTTTTATTGGTAAAGCCATTAGGAATATTAGGATTATATATAGCGACAATTATCTGCAGAGGTATAACATATTGTGTGGATATATTTACTGTATATCATTTGTATTTGAAAAAGAAGATGCGAAGTTATTTTAAAATGCTTTTAAAATGGATATTATTTTTAGCTGTGATTTTCTTAGTTGCTAAAATAACAACTAATTATATTAATGGGTATGGAGTGATAGTTTTTTTGATTAAGATAATCATTGTTTTATTAGAATATGCAATTGGATTTTGGGTATTATTCAGAAAATCAGAAGAGTATATATATTTTAAA
>ERZ780190.347-NODE-347-length-53066-cov-23.841637_pt1 | contig 53066 bp, 53 predicted proteins | sample MGYA00510980_ERZ780190 | MGnify/ENA primary metagenome ERZ780190 (study PRJEB29588, sample SAMEA1972188) | human gut metagenome | biome: human gut; feature: human-associated habitat; material: faeces | place: Denmark | collected 2008/2010 ... | reverse complement strand
ATGAAGAAAATGCAGAAGACCAGCAGAAATAACAAAAAATCATAAGGTATGGAGAAAGGGCAGTTCTTTATGGACTGCCTTTTTGACAGGAACAGGAGGAAAACATGGCGAAATTTTTAGTGATTGCAGAGAAACCGAGCGTGGCAAGAGAATTTGCCAATGCTTTAAAATACAATATGCGTTCCAAAGACGGCTATCTGGAATCGGAAGAGGCTATCGTTACCTGGTGTGTGGGACATCTGGTGACCATGAGTTATCCGGAGGTGTATGATGAAAAGTTCCGTAGATGGAGCTTTGACACCCTGCCTTTTCTACCGACGGAATTCAAATACGAAGTCATTGAAAGTGCGAAAAAACAGTATACGATCGTAAGTTCCCTGCTGAACCGTCCGGATGTTACGACAATTTATGTCTGCACCGACTCCGGAAGAGAGGGAGAATACATCTATCGTCTGGTGGAGCAGATGTCGGGCGTACAGGACAAGGAACGGAAACGTGTATGGATCGACTCCCAGACGGAGGAAGAAATCTTACGTGGAATCCGGGAGGCAAAAGATCTCTCAGCCTACGACAATCTGGGAAATGCTGCCTATCTGCGGGCCAAGGAAGATTATCTTATGGGTATCAATTTTTCCAGAGCCCTGACGTTAAAATACGGCAACACGGTAAAAGGGTATCTCAAAAGAGACCGGGCAGTGATTTCTGTGGGTCGTGTCATGACCTGTGTCCTTGGAATGATCGTGAACAGAGAGCGGGAGATCCGTTCGTTCACCAAGACTCCCTTTTACCGGGTGATCGGTAATTTTAAATTACAGGAGAAGCCCTTTACCGCAGAGTGGAGAGCAGTGGAAGGCTCGAAATATTATAATTCTCCGGCACTGTATAAAGAGAATGGCTTCAAGAAAAAAGAGGATGCCGAGCGTCTGATCGCAGAGCTTACCGCAGAACCGGCAGGCCCGGTGACTGTCACCGGCATTGAGAAGAAAAAAGAGAACAAGAATGCACCGCTTCTGTACAATCTGGCGGAGTTACAGAATGACTGTTCCAAATACTTTAAGATCAGCCCGGATGAGACGTTACAGGTGGCACAGGACTTATATGAGAAAAAACTGACGACTTATCCGAGAACGGATGCGAGAGTGCTCTCGACGGCAGTTGCAAAGGAGATCGGGAAGAACTTAAATCGTTTAAAAACCTATGAGCCGACGAAAACTTATACGGAGCGTATTTTAAAAGAGGGTACTTACCGGAATATTGCACGTACACAGTATACTGACGATTCAAAGATCACAGATCACTATGCGATTATTCCGACCGGACAGCTCACGGAACTTGGTTCGTTAAGCGATTTACAGAGAAGAGTGTATGACCTGGTCGTGCGCCGCTTCTTAAGTATCTTTTATCCGGCGGCTGAGTATGAAACGATCAAACTGGTGGTACAGGTGGGGGCAGAACAGCTTTTTGCATCTGCAAAGGTGTTAAAAAATCCGGGATTTCTTGAAATCATGGGAAGACCGGGAAATGATGAAAATAAGGAAGAAGAGAGTGCGGGACTTTTAAAACTGGCGGGACAGTTAAAGACCGGCGATCCGCTGAATGTGGATGGTTACGAGATCAAAGAGGGGAAAACGGCACCGCCAAAACGTTACACGTCCGGTTCTATGGTGCTTGCAATGGAAAATGCCGGACAGCTTATTGAGGAGGAAGAGTTAAGAGAACAGATCAAGGGATCAGGGATTGGAACGTCTGCGACAAGAGCTGAGATCATCCGCAAACTGGTGCGTATCGGGTATCTGAATCTGAACAAAAAGACGCAGGTGCTAAGCCCGGAAGCGATCGGAGAGATGGTGTTTGAGGTGGTGAGCATGACCGTGCCGGCACTCTTAAATCCGAAGATGACGGCTTCCTGGGAAAAGGGACTCGACGGTATCACGCGTGGAACAGTCATCATGGAAGATTATCGCAGTAAACTGGAAGATTTTATCCGCAAAGAAACGGTTTCCATGATCGAACATGACCTGACCGGCAATCTTGCGACGAGGATTCATCCGTTTGTCGGAAAAGGCGGAAGAGGGCTTGCCACAAAGAAAAAAATAGAGGCAGTCTGCCCGGTCTGCGGCGGGGAGATGGAGACGACACCGTTCGGCTATGGATGCAGCAATTATAAAAAGGACGGAAGCGGCTGTAAATTTTCCATCGGAACCATTGCGGGCAGAGATTTAGCGGAAGAGGAAGTGGTCGAACTTCTGACGAAAGGACATACGGAAGTGCTCTCCGGTTTTATCTCAAAGTCCAGAAAACGTTTTTCGGTGGCATTAGTACTTGAAAAGGATGAGGAAGGAAAAGCATCTGTCAATTTTGACTTTTCCAAAAATGAACCTGAAATATTAGAAGGGGTGAAATGTCCGGTCTGCGGTTCTGATATGGAAATCACTTCTTTTGGTTACAGTTGTGTGAAACACCGTGAAGATCCGGAAAGCTGTTATTTCTACATTGGAAAAATCGCGGGAAAATCCCTTAGTGTGGATGACCTGACTGATCTGCTGCAAAAAGGAGAGACGGAGGTCTTAAAAGGGTTTACCGCAAAAAATAAAAAGAAGTTTTCGGCGGCATTGCTTTTGAAAACAGGAGAGGATGGCAGAAAAACAGTCGAATTTGATTTTTCAAAGAATGAGGCAGAGATATTAGAAGATGTAGTCTGCCCGATGTGCGGCGGACAGATCCAGAAAACATCATTTGGTTATGGCTGTATGAATTACGACCAGCAAAATCCGCAGAGCTGCCGCTTTGCCATCGGTACACTTGCCGGACGTGATCTGACAGAGTCACAGGTGAAATCACTTTTAACCGACGGCAGAACGGAGACGATCCGCGGTTTTAAGTCAAAGACGGGCAAAAAATTTGATGCCTGCGTGGCATTAGAAACCGATGAAACCGGTCGGAAATATTTAAAGTTTGACTTTGATCATGCGGAGGCAAAAAAGATAAAAGATGTTTCCTGTCCGCTCTGCGGCGGTGACATTGTGCAGACACCGTTCGGGTATGGCTGTGCAAATTATAAAAAAGATGATCCGGAAAGCTGCCGTTTTTCCATTGGAAAGATGGGAGAAAAAACGTTAAATGAGGCACAGGTAAAACAGCTTCTGACAGAGGGGCGGACGGCGACGATCCGCGGATTTAAGTCAAAGACAGGAAAGAAGTTTGATGCAAGGATTGCTTTAAAAAAAGACGAATCCGGCAAGGTAATCGGACTAAAATACGATTTCTCGGATGTGGAAGCCCCCAAATTAAAAGATGTGAAATGCCCGGTCTGCAGCGGTGATATGGTGAAAACGCCGTTCGGCTATGGCTGCGCAAATTATAAAAAAGATGATCCGGAAAGCTGTCGTTTTTCGGTTGGACAGATCGCAGGAGTAAAATTAAAAGAAGCACAGGTCAAAGAACTTTTAACCAATGGAAAGACCGGTGTGATCGAAGGATTTATCGCAAAGACCGGAATGAAATTTGATGCTCCGTTAAAACTGACCAAAGAGGGGCAGATCACCTTTGATTTTCCGGAGAAACCAAAACCTGTCGAGACAACAGTAAAATGTCCGAGGTGTGGGGAACTCTTAAAGAAAAGCCAATGGTACTATGAGTGTGACTGCGGTTTTAAGGTAGGGCATACGGTTGCGAAAGTGCCGCTTTCGGAAGCAATCATAAAAGAACTGTTGGAAACCGGAAAGACAAAGGAAAAAGTGACTGGATTTAACTCGAAAGCAGGGAATGTGTTTGATTCCTGCCTAAAATATGAGGATGAGCGGATCAGTTTTGATTTTGACAATCCTGGAAGCCTGTCTCTGCAAAAACAGGAGTCAGAGAAACAATCAGAAGTGCAGATGGCTGTGCAGGAAAATGAGACTGAAAAACAGCAGCCACAGCAGGCAGAACAGACACCGGATGGTGCGGATGATTTCTATGCCACTATGGCGGATGAGGCTGCAGCATTTCAGGAACAGGAAGAAGCAGAATGGATCGCTGGAAGTAATTTTTTAGATGAATTTATGCCATAAGAAATCTCCGGCAGACAGTAATTCTTGTCTGTCCGGAAATTTTTTTGCAGTGTTCGAATATTATTTTGACAGATCTGTGAAAACGTTTTACAATAGAACCAGTATGCAAACAGAAATGCCAGGATCACACTGGATTCATATCCATGTGACAGAGACATTCTGGGATGGAGGAAAAGATGGAAAACGCAAAAATCAGCAATTTATATGATTTAGATGAAACAATCGCAAAAGAATATTTAGAACAGTTTACATATCCATGGGAGGCTTTAAAAGGGATCAGTGAGTTCATAAAAAAACTTGGACCAACATTAGATCCGGAAAAGTTTGAAAAAAGAGGCGAGGATATCTGGGTTGCAAAGAGTGCAAAAGTGGCACCGACAGCATGTTTAAACGGTCCGCTGATCATTGATGAGGATGCAGAAATCCGTCACTGCGCATTTGTCCGCGGCAGTGCGATCGTAGGAAAGGGTTCTGTTGTCGGCAATTCCACAGAACTGAAAAATGATATTATTTTCAATTCCGTTCAGGTGCCGCATTATAATTATGTTGGCGATTCCATTCTTGGCTATAAATCGCATATGGGTGCAGGTTCGATCACGTCAAATGTGAAATCCGACAAGACACTGGTTGTGGTAAAAGACGGTGATGAGAAGATCGAGACTGGATTGAAAAAATTCGGTGCCATGCTTGGGGATTTTGTGGAGATTGGATGTAACTCTGTATTAAATCCTGGAACGGTGATCGGCAGACATACAAATGTATATCCGCTTTCAAGTGTCAGGGGAGTGATCCCGGCAAACTCAATTTTTAAGAAACCGGGCGAGATTGTACAGAAAAAAGAAGCATGATATTCTTAAACTTAAGATCCGGACAGGTCGGATAAGTTATGGCAGAAAATATTGATTATATTTTAAGTACAGGGAGATAAAATATATGGAAGAAGAAAAGAAATATATTTATAATGATAAAGCGGAACGGATCAAAAAGATGAACCGGTTCTATATAGGTGCAACCATATTTCTTGGAATATTGTTTTTACTGTATCTGTGGCTCCGCATGGCAAATCAGAATCTGGTAAATGCAACAGTATATGGGAATACTGTATTAATAATAGGCGCATCAGTTTTGAACACGATTATTTATCATAAAGATCATGCAACAGCAAAATTAAAAGTGATTGCTACGCTTGAGATGGGATTAGAGTATCTGTTAGTCGGAGTACAGACAGATGCACATTTTATTACGTATGTACTGATCGTTTTAGTTGCGTTACAGATTCCGTACTATGATAAAGGTGGATTAAAAAGAACCTGTGTGGGAGTGAGTATTCTCTACGTGATCGTTACGATTGTTCAGGGAATAAAGGGTATTACTGTATTGAACGTGGATACAATATGTTCTGTGGTCGGCGTGCTTGGCGTTTTATTTATGGTTTCAAGAATTGGAAAGATCACATTATTGTTTAACGCAGATGCACTTGGATCCATAGATGAGGAACACAAAAAGCAGAATGAAATTTTACAGGGAGTGCTTGAGATTTCCAAAACTGTTCAGGAAGAATCAGTTAAGAGCAGCAGCCTGATCGGAAAACTGGTCGAGACGACCAATTCTGTAACTGGCAGTATGCAGGAGATTACAACGGCTTCCGGAATGAATGCAAACAGCATCGAAGAACAGAATACCATGACTGCAACGATCCAGGATGCGATCGAGGAAACAAGTGAGCGATCAAAACAGATGGTGGATATCGCAATGAATTCAAATGACAGCATTCAGGAAAATATGCGTGTGATGGATGAGTTGAAAGATCAGGCAGAGCAGATCACAAATACAAATCATGATGTTACTGAGGCAATGACCAAACTTCAGGATAAGACAAAAGAAGTAGAAGAGATTGCAGGTATGATCTTAAATATTTCAAGCCAGACAAACCTGCTGGCGTTAAATGCATCTATTGAGAGTGCACGTGCCGGAGAAGCCGGAAGAGGTTTTGCGGTTGTAGCAGAGCAGATCAGACAGCTTGCGGAACAGACAAAAAATTCGACGGAAGAGATCACGAGAATTACAAACGAACTGAATGCAAATGCAAATGATGTGGTTGTATCAGTAGAAGGTTCTGTACAGGCAACGGAAGATCAGAAAGAAAAGATTCTTGCTGCGTCAGAAACATTTAATCTGCTTAATAAAAATATAGGTGAGCTGGTTGCCCATATTGAAGAGGTCAATAAAAAGGTAAGCGGACTTTCAGATTCCAACAATAAGATTGTGGTAAACTGCTCGCAGCTTTCGGCAGCGACTGAGGAAGTTACGGCGAGTGCAGAACAGGTACATACACTCAGTGAAGAAAACCTTGATGTTGCAAAACAGGTTCAGAATGCGGTAGAGAAAATTCACAGTACGGCAGATGATATAAAAAAGTTTTTGCACTGACAGAAAGGAGTGCATAATTATATGAAAAATAAAGTGTGGTTGTTTACAGCCGCACTTTTGCTTTTTACAGCAGGGTGTGGTGAGCCAGATATGGCACAAAATAAAATAAACAGCAATGAGCAGAAAACAGCAGGAATTTCAGATACAGATGAAACAGAATCCGAAATAGACAGCAGTGCGTCTGAAAAAATGGAAGCAACCGAAGAAAAATATATCTGGAAAGAGATCACGCTGCAGTTCCCGGAGAGCTGGGAAGATAAGTATGTAATTTTAGAAGATGATACCGGTTTTTCTGTTTTTCAGAAAAAATCCTATGAGAAAGAAAAAGGGATGGGATACCTTTTTGGCATTTCGAAGGACACGGAATGGTATCCGGATGCTGCCGGTGTAAGTATTTTAGGATATACCGATGATGGAGTGTTATATGAGGTTGTGAGGCCTACGGATGTGAGCTGCGATGTGGAAAATGAGGATACTTTAAATGAATATCAAGGGATGATGCAGCAGTCAGATACGGTAGTACAGAATGCGGTCATTGATACACAGAACCTGCACAAAGATGCTGACCAGTATATCATTCCGGTCAGTATGACACAGACAATTTCGGCAGACAGTCTTATCAATATGTCGGACAATGATTTATGGTTAGCACGCAATGAAATCTATGCAAGACATGGACGGGGTTTTACCAATGAATATCTGCAGAGTTATTTTAATGCATGTTCCTGGTATGAAAAAACGGCGGAGACAGATGCATTTGACGAGTCTGTGTTAAGCCAGACAGAGAAAGATAATCTGAAAGTGATACAGGAAGCAGAAAAAACATATGCAGACGAACATCCATATCCGAAAGAGTATAAAACAGGACAGAAAGTTATGGAAGATATTGATGGAGACGGCAGGGAAGAAGAAATACGTTATGATGTGAAAGAGAGTGGCGATTATGCAGGGTATTCCTGTATCCTTACCGTGAATGGAACTTCATATGAACTGTGCGAATATGCGGCGATGGTGACACCGGAAACAGATTGCTTTTATGTCACTGATATTAATGCTTATGATGATTCGTTAGAGATTGCTGTCTTAGATGATGGACCGAGTGGTGATTATGTGACATATTTTTACCGGTATGATGGAAACACACTCGAATTTGCCGGAGAAGTTACTGGTTTTCCTTTTAAAGAAAAAAATGGCGGTATCAACGGCTTTACCGGACAAAGCGGAATCTATGGAACAATTCGTACAGATATTCTTGAGACAGCATACTTAAATGGCTACTGGTGGTATGACAGTGATGCGGGGAAACTGGAATATATTGATGGCGGTATGCATCAATACAAGTATTTCACACCGCACAGATTATATGTGGATCTTCCGTTGTGGAAAGCTATGGATCAGAATTCGGAACAGGTAACGGTTTCGTCCGGGCAGGATGTGTTCTTTATCAGCTCTGATGCAAAGGAATGGATCTATGTGCGTGCAAAAGACGGAACAGAAGGGTACATCCATGTGGATGGTGAAAATGTCAGCAACGTCGGCAGACCCGGCACGGAAGTTTTTTCAGAATTGAATTATTTTGATTAGTGTATAAAAACAAATACACGGAATAAAGATAATTTTTTTCGATTAGGACTTGTAGATTTCAACAAAATGTGCGAAAATAGGTAAGGTATGTTAAATGTATAACAAAGTCTGATACATACAGTTCTATTAAGTGAAAGGAGTCTTAAAATGATTTACACTAAGGAAGTCGAAAACATGTGTCCTGTAGCAAAGGGCGCAAAACATGAACCAGCTCCAATTCCGGAAGAAGGCAAATGGGTTCATTCTAAAAAAATTGAAGATATTTCAGGTTTTACACACGGTGTTGGCTGGTGTGCTCCTCAGCAGGGTGCCTGCAAGCTTTCATTAAATGTAAAAAATGGTGTAATCGAAGAAGCTTTAGTTGAGACAATCGGATGCTCTGGTATGACACATTCCGCAGCTATGGCAGCAGAGGTATTACAGGGCAAAACTATTCTTGAAGCATTAAACACAGACCTTGTTTGTGATGCAATCAATACAGCAATGAGAGAGTTATTCTTACAGATCGTTTACGGTCGTACACAGAGTGCATTCTCTGATGACGGTCTTGCAATCGGTGCTGGTCTTGAGGATTTAGGTAAAGGACTTCGTTCCCAGGTTGGTACAATGTACGCTACCAAAGAGAAAGGTGTTCGTTACTTGGAGATGGCAGAAGGTTATGTAACCGGTATTGCTCTTGACGAGAATAACGAAGTTATCGGATATCAGTTCGTTTCTCTTGGAAAAATGACTGACTTCATCAAAAAAGGTGATGACCCTAACACAGCATGGGAAAAAGCAAAAGGACAGTATGGTCGTGTAGCAGATGCTGTTAAGATCATCGACCCAAGAGAAGAGTAAGGAAAGGAGACGAACGAAAATGGCATTATTTGAAGGATATGAAAGAAGAATTGACCAGATCAATGCTGTATTAAACAGCTATGGTATCAGCTCTATCGAAGAAGCTGAAAAAATTACAAAAGATGCTGGACTTGATGTTTACGATCAGGTAAAGAAAATCCAGCCTATCTGTTTTGAGAACGCTTGCTGGGCTTACACTGTAGGTGCAGCGATCGCAATTAAAAAAGGATGCACGAGAGCCGCTGATGCTGCTGCAGCAATCGGTGAAGGTCTTCAGGCATTCTGTATTCCAGGTTCTGTTGCTGACCACAGAAAAGTAGGTTTAGGACATGGTAACCTTGGTAAAATGTTATTAGAGGAAGAGACAGAGTGCTTCTGCTTCTTAGCAGGACACGAGTCTTTCGCAGCTGCTGAAGGTGCAATCGGTATCGCTGAGAAGGCAAACAAAGTACGTCAGAAACCATTAAGAGTTATCTTAAACGGTTTAGGAAAAGACGCTGCACAGATCATTTCCCGTATCAACGGATTCACATTTGTTGAGACTCAGTATGATTACAAAGCAGCAAAATTAAATGTAGTATATGAGAAAGCATATTCTGATGGACTTCGTGCAACTGTAAAATGTTACGGTGCTGATGATGTTCAGGAAGGTGTTGCTATCATGCATCATGAGAACGTAGGTGTATCTATCACAGGTAACTCTACAAACCCAACACGTTTCCAGCATCCAGTAGCAGGTACATACAAGAAAGAATGTATCGAGCAGGGTAAGAAATACTTCTCCGTAGCATCCGGCGGTGGTACAGGACGTACACTTCACCCAGATAACATGGCTGCAGGTCCAGCTTCTTACGGTATGACAGATACAATGGGACGTATGCATTCAGATGCACAGTTCGCAGGATCTTCTTCCGTACCAGCTCACGTAGAGATGATGGGACTTATCGGTATGGGAAATAACCCAATGGTAGGTGCTACTGTAGCTGTAGCTGTAAGTGTTGAGGAAGCTCACAAAGCTGGTAAGTTCTAAAAGGTCGAATAATATAAAGATTTGGCAGGTCTCCGGGAAAACCCGGAGACCTCTTTTATATGATATAATTAAATGGGGTATATAGAAAAAATAGAAGGAAATAATAGTCTGAAGGCAGGTGTGGGTATGAATGTAAATGAGCTGAAAAAGATAATTGAATCCGGCGAAAAGATAAATGTTGAATTTAAATTGTCTGAGAATGATTTGACAAAAGATGTGTATCAATCGGTATGTTCTTTTAATAATCGTAATGGAGGGCATATTATTCTTGGCGTAGTTGACCAAACAAAAGAAATTCGGGGTGTAAATCCCCAAAAGACAGATAAAATGCTTAAGGATTTTACAACGTCCGTTAATAATGCTAATAAAATAAATCCACCGCTTTATCTTACACCACAGATATTTGATATAAATGGAAAGACAGTCATTTATATCTGGGTGCCAGAGGGAACACAGCTTAGACGATTGAATGGTCGTATATGGGACAGGACACATGAAGGGGATATTGATATTACAGACAATGCGGAATTGGTATACAAAATGTATGCAAGGAAGCAGAGCACTTATTTTGTGAATAAGGTTTATCCGAAGCTTGGATTGGATTTCCTTGATTTTGATGTGATTCAAAGAGCAAAAAAGATGGCGGTTTCAAGGGTGGATAATCACCCATGGTCAAATATGAATGAAGAAGAAATTCTGAGAAGCACAGGACTTATTTTAGCAGATCCAGATACCGGTCAGGAGGGAATTACGCTTGCGGCAATTTTGTTGTTTGGTAAAGATCAGACCATTATGTCTGTATTACCACAGTATAAGACAGATGCTATTTATCGTGTGAAAAATATGGATCGTTATGATGACAGAGAGGTTATTATTACAAATTTAATAGATAGTTATCGCAGATTAATGGATTTTGGAAAAAAGCATTTGAATGATTCTTTTGTGCTGGATGGTGACCAGAGTGTCAGTGCCAGAGATAAAATATTGAGGGAAATCATTTCTAATATATTAGCACATCGCGATTATTCCAATGCCTACACTGCACAATTTGTGATTGAAAGTAACAGAATTTTTACTAAAAACAGCAATTTGCCTCACGGACATGGTGAATTGAAACTGAATCAGTTTGAACCTTTTCCGAAAAATCCACCAATTTCAAAAGTATTTCGTGAAATTGGTTATGCGGATGAACTCGGCTCTGGTATGAGGAATACCAATAAGTATACAAAATTATATTCGGGTGGAACACCTGTGTTTTTGGAGGATAATATTTTTGAAATTGTGATTCCAATGGAATCTGTTGCGAGTTTGCAGGTTGGACCAGGTGAATTTTACAAGGTAACTGAAAGGGTGACTGATAGGGTAACTGATAGGGTGACTGAAAAAGAGCAGGAGATTCTCGCATTATTATTAGAAAATGCGGGTTATACTATGCCACAGTTGGCGGAAAAATTAAAAATCAGCAGAAAAACAGTGGCAATGCGTTTAAAATCTTTGAAAGAAAAATCAGTGATAGAGCGTGTGGGTTCAGACAGAAAGGGTTATTGGAAAATAAATTAAAAAAGTTGGACAAAAATTTTAAGAATTTGATATTAAAAACTTTCGTGTTGCAAATACTTTCACAATTTGCTACAATAAAGTGGTAGCAAATACACACACGGAGGAGAAAAAGAGTTATGAGTGAAAATTTTAACGAACAGAACGAAAATAACCAGAACGAATATGGCACAAGCCAGAACATTTACGGAAACACCCAGACTACATACGGTGATACCCAGAATTCATATGGCAGTGAAAACAACTATGGAGGTACACAAAACAGTTACGGCGGTACGCAAAATACATATGGCTATAACAATCAGCCACAGTATCAGTCCGGGATGGAAAATCAGCAGCAGGAGCTTGTGCCACAGATGAGTGTTGGACAGTGGATGCTGACCTATTTATTGGTGAACATTCCAATTGTAAATATCGTTATGTATATTATCTGGCTGATCGGAAAAAATCCAAAAGACGCAATCCGCAAAAACTGGGCAAGAGGACAGTTATTTATGGGTCTTATTATATTTGGAATTATGTTGATCTTCACAATTATTGCTTTGACGGTTTCAACGCTGGTCGGTGGAAGTTCGAGTGGCTCCAGCAAAATAGACACAGGCGTGACAAGCGATTATTATGCAGCGGATGATGACGGAGATCAGGCGGAGGACATCTTCAATCACGATTCCGAAGCAGTGACACTTCCAGATACTTCCGAAGACAGACCGGTTGTAGATGCAGAGCCGATGGACGGAACATGGGAGGATATGTCATTTTTCTTTGACGGACATGAGTATTCCCTGCCATTTGCCTACAGTGAGATAGAGGCGAACGGATGGACGTTTGATATAGCGGATTATGGTTACGAAGATGGTTATGTGATGAATGCGGGCGACCAGACTTATGAGTCAATTGAACTGAAAAATCCGGATTATCCAGATGTGACAGTAAAGATTGGCTTTGTAAATCTGGACAGTTCAGCAAAAGATATTACAGAATGTGACATTTATGCATTTTCTTTGGATACCTGTTATGGATTTGATCAGGTAGACGCATTCCCGATTATGTCAGTCAGCGGTGGATTGACGATTGGAATGGATGAACAGTCAGCGGTTGCAATCATGGGAGAATGTGATGATGTATACGAAGCTGAAGAATATAACAGTTATTCTTATCAGGATGAGGAGTACAACAGACATCTTGATTTTGAGGTAAATGACGAAAATGGTATTACATATTTTGACCTTACCTATTATCAATAAAAATCATAGAATACAGGAATGATACATAAAACAGATACTGCAGGAAAGAAAAGAATTCCGTGCAGTATCTGTTTTTCTTTGCCATAATTACAAATAAAGGAAATTGTATGTTTCAAAATGATATATTTAACGTTATAATAATATCTGTTTTATGGAAAAATTTGTGTTTCAGTGATAAAATACATTATAATTAATGTTGGAACTCAAAAAGAGAAATAAATGCAGGAGTACGAGAGAATGGGGACTATTTTCAGGATTTTCAAAAGTGATGTGAAGGGGTTGTGGAGAAATAAGCTTGCGCTTTTGATTGCGCTTGCAATCTGTGTACTTCCATCCCTGTATGCATGGTTTAATATCTATTCGAATTGGGATCCTTACAGCAATACGGGAACGATACCGGTTGCGGTTGTTTCTGTGGATAAAGGATATACCAAGAGTGATGGCGAATTTGTGGTCATGGGTGATACCGTTATCGACAATCTGAAGGAAAATGACAAGATTGGCTGGCAGTTTGTAAAGACGGAGGATGATGCGGTCGACGGTGTCTACAGCGGTGATTATTACGCAGCAATCGTCATCGGTGAGAATTTCAGTGAGAGCATGTACGGTTTTGCGGACAATGATCTGGTACATCCTTCTGTTACCTATTATGAAAATGAGAAGAAGAATCCAATTGCTTCCAAGATTACGGATACAGCAAAAGGAACGCTGCAGACAAATATTAATGAAGAGTTTGTGAATGTTGCAGTTTCCACTGTTATGGAAAGTATGAATGAACTCGCAGATGATGCACAAAAGACACAGTATATCACTAAAATTATTGATAAACTGGATTCTGTCAATAAGAATCTGGATGATTATCTTGTGACAATTGATAATCTGATGTCCTGCAACGCAACCCTTGCGTCTAATTTAAAAACAGCAAGCGGAGAGGTTTCCAGTGCGTCCGGTAAATTAAATAATGGTGTTGCACAGGTCAGCAAGGCAAAAACAGACGCACAGCAGACCATTACAACGTTACAGTCCCAGATGGATCAGGTTTACCAGAGTATTCATACCCATTTGCAGGAAGTGAATACGACATTGTCAAAAGAACTTCCAACTGCGGAAGAAATTGCGAATGCCGCAGATAATGTATCGAATTCTACCCAGCAGATTGAGCTGTTAAAACAACTGTTACAGAGTGATCTGATTCCTGCTGGAAGCAACAAGGATGACATCATTAAACTGCTCGACAGCATTGAGCAGACAACAACTGCGGTACAGGGAGTATTGCAGAACCGGATAGGTGATCTTAACAATGCTGTCTCAGGAGATCATACAGCAATCAAAGCGGCAGCCAATCTGATCGATGCGGTCATGCCGATCGTAGAAAAACAGTTACAGGCAGATGTTGCAACGATGAAGGCAAATATTTCTGCTGCTTACAACAATATGGTAGCCTCCTTAAACAGCATGAATAAAGGTCTGGAAGGTACCGGTGTGGCTTTGGGCAGTCTCGGAAACACAGTGAGCAGTTCCAATGGAAGTTTTAACACTTTAAAAGAAATCATAAGTTCTGCGAAAGAGGAGCTGAATACGATCTTATCAGAATTGAATGAAGTGGAAGATGGGGAGAAATACGATCAGTTCATCCGTATCCTGTCCACGGATCCGGAAGTGATGGGAGAGTTCTTTGCATCCCCTGTTACGATTAATACAGAAAGAGTTTATCCGGTTGAAAACTACGGTTCTTCTGTTACACCATTCTATACAATTCTTGCACTCTGGGTTGGCGCTGTTATTTTAGTTGCGCTGATCAAAGTGCAGGTCGAGGATGAGAGTTTTGCAGGTGCAAGATCATACCAGAGATACTTTGGAAGATTTTTACTGTTTTTTGTTTTGGGACAGCTGCAGGCAGCAATCGTTGTCCTGGGAGATCTGTATCTGTTAAAAGTACAGTGTTTGGAACCGGTACTTTTTTATATCGTTGCTGCGTTTACAAGTTTTACCTTTAACCTGCTGATCTATACTTTGACGGTTTCTTTCGGAGATGTCGGAAAGGCATTTGTCGTTGTTGTCATGGTTATCCAGATCGCAGGATCCAGCGGAACATATCCGATTGAGATTTTGCCGCAGTTTAACCAGAATATTTACAAATACTTCCCGTTCCCATATGCGATCAATGCAATGCGTGAGACGATCGGCGGCATGTATGAGAACGATTACTGGATGTACATGAGCCAGCTGGCGGTATTTGCAATTGCAGCGCTGATCATTGGACTGTTTGTGAGAAAACCATTTATGAAAATGAATCACTTTGTGGAAGAGCGTATGGAAGATACGAAAATGATGTAAGGAGAAGATGCAATGGAAACAAATTATGAAGAATCTTATCGCAGGATCATGGAATACCAGAATGAAGAACATCTGCGTAACCAGAAAAAAATACGGTGGGGAATCCGTTGTGTCATTCTGATTCCAATGATATTTTTGATGCTGATGTTTTCCATGGACAGTTCGAAAGTAGTATTTCTGGTGCTTTGGATTGTTTCTTTGTTTACAATTTCTGCCTATCTGATCTATGTGGAATATATGGATTATACATTGCAGGAGCGTCTGACAGAACTTGGAATTAAAGAGGATGGCAAAATTGACACGCTTCTTCCAAACAGCAGTATTGACAGCCGGTTAGCAGAGATGGAACGAAAGATCGCTGCCGACCGCGCAATTCTTGCAAAATATTTTGGAGAGTCTGGGATTATGCCGGATGAGGCATTGCTGGAAGAAAAAGAGGAAGAGACAGATGAGGAAAAAGATTCTGACGGATCTTCCGAAGAACAGATATCCGGGAACAGAGACGGTAAGAAGAAAGAGAAGAAAAAAGACAGGAAAAAGGATAAGGAAGATTAGATATGTTGAACATTTTTCGGATTTTTATATCGGATTTTAAAAGGATAAAAACAAATGTTGTAGCGGTTGTTATAGTCATCGGCTTATCGATTCTTCCTTGCTTGTATGCATGGTTTAATATTTTATCGAACTGGAGCCCGTATGGACCGGATGCAACGTCGAATATTAAAGTTGCAGTTGCATCGGACGACAAGGGGATCACGATTGACGACACCGAGTTTAATATGGGTGAAACTGTAATCGAGGGATTGGAAGCAAATACAACGATTGGCTGGGTGTTTACAGACACGACAGAGGAAGCAATCGATGGTGTTTACAGTGGTGATTATTATGCTGCCCTTATTATGCCGGAAGATTTTACGGAAGACATGGTAAGTTTTCTTGCGGATGAGATGGAGCATCCTGAGATCACCTATTACACAAATGAAAAGAAAAATGCGATCGCTCCAAAGATTACAGACAAAGCAAAAACTGCAGTTCAGCAGACGGTCAATACACAGTTTATCTCTACGCTGATCAAAAGCTGCATGCAAGTTTCAGATGGACTCTTAGATTCTTCGGTTCTGGAAGAAGAAACAGGATCTTCCAATGTCATTGATATGCTGATCGGAAAATTAGAGGAAGCAGATGCAGATCTTGCAGTGTATGAGAATTTGCTGGATTCTCTGATGTCGGTATCAGGAAATGCTGCATCTACTACAAATCAGTTTTCAGCTGTATATCCGGACATGAAGAGTGCGATCACAAGTGGACAGAGTGCAATGGGCAATCTACAGAATGTGACGGGAACAGGATTGGCATCCCTTGGAACAATTTCAAAGGGATTATCTGCTACTTTTGGAGGTATCAGCAATGCGCTTGGCTCTATCGCAAAGGCATTGGATACTTCGAATGGAAATCTGTCACAGCTTTCTGCAACATTAGCATCTGCGAATATCAGTCTCTCGGGTACAAAAGATGCGATCACGGATATGCGCGGGGTGATCGGAGGACGTTTGGAGCGTCTGAACCAGATGAAGGGGGAAGAGGGATATGAGATCTTATCTAAATTGTTAGCTCATGACCCGGAAGAGATTGGAAGTTTTATGGCTTCCCCGGTTGAGATCGAGACAGAGGCAGTTTACGAGGTGGACACTTATGGTTCTTCCATGGCGCCATTCTATACCGTGCTGGCACTCTGGGTAGGCGGACTGATCCTTGTTGCGATCATACATACAAAAGTAGAGATGGAGCCGTCCTTTAAGAATGCAAAGCCGCATCAGCAGTTTTTTGGAAGATATATCACATTCTTTCTGATCGCCCAGGTTCAGGCGCTGATCACGGTATTGGGTGATCTGTACTTTATCGGGATCGAGTGCGCACATCCGTTTTTATTCTGGCTGGCAGCATCCTGCTGTAGTTTTGTGTTCGGCTTTTTAATGTATGCACTGACAGCGGCGTTTGGAAATATCGGTGAAGGTATTGCGATCATTATCATGGTCATTCAGGTTGCGGGAGCCGGATGTACATTCCCGATCGAGACACTGCCAAAGGTATTCCAGGTCTTTTATCAGTTCCAGCCGTTTAAGTATGCAATGGGTGCAATGAAAGAGGCAGTAGCCGGAATGTACCGGGATGATTATTGGAAAGATCTTGCAATTTTACTGTCTTATACGGTGATCTCCCTGATCGTTGGTCTTGTGCTTGCGGTTCCGTTCCGCAAACTGAACCATATTCTGGAGGAAAGCAAGGAAAAATCCGGTGTGATGCTTTAAGAGGATCCAATAAGAGGTCAGAACTTTTTTCTGTAAGAAGAAAAAGGTTCTGACTTTTTTGCAAAAGATTGAGTGTGGTATGCAGTTATATAATTATTATTTATGCAAATAAATAAAAGATAGTCGTACAGGTTATGATAAATATGCACAAAATATATAGGCAAATATCGCCTCAGACGTTGACAAAAAAATATGATATTGATATTATTTAACTTAAATATGAGTGAGTAAAACTGTAAAGCGCAAAAGACTTTACAAGGAAGAGGTTTTCATTATGAGAAGACAGGTATTATCTCTCTTAGTCGAGAACAATCCGGGTGTTACAAGCCATATTTCTGGATTATTCAGCCGAAGAGGATATAACATTGACAGCTTTTCTTCCGGGGTGACTGCTGATCCGCGGTATACAAGGATTACCATTGTAGCAAGTGGGGACGAGCAGATTCTAGAACAGATCGAGAAGCAGCTTGCCAAGTTAGAAGATGTGGTTGATATCAAGAAATTGGAGCCGGGTTCTTCAGTGACAAGAGAACTCATTTTGGTTAAGATTCGTGCAAAAGACACCGAACGCCAGCCGATTCTTAATGTGACAGAGATTTTCCATGGGAAGATCGTAGACGTCACAAATGATTCCATGGTTATTGAACTTACAGGTCATCAGGACAAGCTAGAGGCTTTTCTGGATCTATTGCAGGGATATGACATACTGGAGTTAGCGCGCACCGGTATTACAGGACTGTCCAGAGGAACAGCCGATGTAAAAATTATGGAATAATAGTACATAAAACAAGGAGGACAAATCCTCTCCTCATCATGGGAGAAATTTTACTTCGTAAAATAGGATTTTTCCTTCAGAAAAACAAGGAGGATTTAAAATGGCAGCAAAAATTTTTTATCAGGAAGATTGTAATCTCTCATTATTGGATGGAAAGACAATCGCTATCATTGGATATGGTAGTCAGGGACATGCACATGCATTAAACTTAAAGGATTCCGGATGCCATGTTATCATTGGCCTTTATGAGGGAAGTAAATCCTGGGCAAAGGCTGAGAAACAGGGATTTGAAGTATATACAACTGCAGAGGCAGCTAAGAAAGCAGATATCATCATGATCCTGATCAATGATGAGAAACAGGCAGATATGTATAAGAAAGATATCGAGCCAAACTTAGAGGCAGGTAATATGTTAATGTTCGCTCATGGATTCAACATTCATTTCGGATGTATCGTTCCACCAGCAGACGTTGATGTTACCATGATCGCACCAAAAGCTCCAGGACATACAGTACGTTCTGAGTATCAGGCTGGAAAAGGAACCCCTTGTCTGATCGCTGTTGAGCAGGATGCAACTGGAAAAGCACAGGATCTTGCACTTGCATATGCACTTGGTATCGGTGGAGCAAGAGCCGGTGTCTTAGAGACAACATTCAGAACAGAGACAGAGACAGATCTCTTTGGTGAGCAGGCAGTTCTTTGTGGTGGTGTCTGTGCATTAATGCAGGCTGGTTTCGAGACATTAGTAGAAGCTGGTTATGACCCAAGAAATGCATACTTCGAGTGTATCCATGAGATGAAACTGATCGTAGACCTTATCTACCAGTCAGGTTTCGAAGGAATGAGATATTCTATTTCCAATACTGCAGAGTACGGTGATTACATCACTGGACCTAAGATCATCACAGAGGATACCAAGAAAGCTATGAAACAGATTCTTTCCGATATCCAGGATGGTACTTTTGCAAAAGACTTCTTATTGGATATGTCACCAGCAGGACGTCAGGTTCATTTCAAAGCGATGAGAAAGAAAGCTGCTGAACATCCATCAGAGCAGGTTGGTAAAGAGATCCGTAAACTTTACAGCTGGAACAACGAAGAAGATAAATTAATCAACAACTAAATTTAATTTACTTCATACATAATAAGGAAAGAGGTTGTCAAACTTAGATGACGTATCGTTATTCGAGGGTTTGGCAGCCTCTTTTTTTGTTATGGCGACGGGAAATGCAGCGTAAATTTGGATATGGCAGGAAAGATTTGCAGAGAAAGCCTTTCTTACTATGCAAAAATAGAGAAATCGGATATACTTGAAAGGAATTACAAAGTCAGAAAAATAGAAATGAAAAGGAAATCAGGATGAAAAAGGCAGTATTTTTTGATATTGATGGTACATTATGGAACTATCAGATGCAGATACCGGAAAGCGCCGTTTGGGCAATCCGGAAACTGAGAGAAAATGGACATTATGCATTTATCTGCAGTGGAAGAAGCCGTTCGAATATACAAAGTCCAAAATTATTGGGGATCGGATTTGATGGTGTGGTTGCTTCCTGTGGGGCACATATTGATTTTCACAAGGAGACAGTCTATCAGGTGCTGTTAACAGAGAAGCAGGTGACATATGCCCTGAATGTGTTAAAAAAATATCATATGCCGGTCGTGTTAGAAGGACCGGAGTATGTGTATGTGAATGAAAGTGATTTTTTAGATGATCCTTATGTGATACATTTGCGGAAAGAGCTGGGAGAGCATCTGAAAAATATTCCATCAGACCACAGCAAAATCCGGATCAATAAGATGAGCAGTATTGCACCGGACGTGGATGAGGAATCGTTTGTAAAAGAGATGGGAGAAGATTTTGACGTAGTCATTCACGGGCAGGGGATCATAGAGATTAACCCGGCAGGAATTTCCAAGGCAACGGGCATTCGGAAAGTCTGTGAAATGTTAGACATTCCGAATGAGAATACGTTTGCATTCGGTGACAGTGCAAATGACCTTGAGATGCTTGCATATGTGGCGCACAGCATTGCGATGGGAAACGGAACCGATAAAGTGAAAAATACCGCAGAGTTCGTGACACGTTCTGTGGATGAGGACGGTATTTTGCACGGACTGAAACATTATGGACTGATATAGGAGGATTTATGTCAAATTTAATGGATTATCTGGACTGGCGCGGTGACCTGACATTTCGGGAGGCACCTTTTAATGAGGTGGACAATCTGATACTGGCACAGCTTGTATATGTGGAATTTGCAGGAATTGTTCCGGCACCGGGGGAAGAGGGAACGATCACGGTAAAAGAAGCATGTGAACTCTTTTTTGCGGCACATGACAGAAAAGAGATCATGGAGCGTGTGTCTATGACGAAAACAGCAGCATTTGTGCTGGAGAAGATGGCGCAGACAGAGCGTTTCTGCAATGCGCAGTTATTTGGTTATATCAACGATATCAGCAAAGAGGAACAGTCCCAGTTTTCTGTGGTATGTGTCCGGTTGGATGATAAGAGTATCTATGTATCTTTCAGCGGAACAGACAATACGATTGTGGGCTGGCGCGAGAACTTTAACATGGGTTATCTGTCCGAGACACCGGGGCAGTTGAAAGCTGTCGATTACCTGAATCATATGGTGAAAGAGGATTGGGAAAAAATCAGAGTCGGGGGACATTCCAAGGGTGGAAATCTTTCCGTATACGCATCCGTCAAATGTGACCGGAATATCCAGAAGAGGATCGTGAAGGTGTACAGCAATGACGGACCTGGATTTAGCGAAGAAATGATCCAGAGTAAGGAATACCAGCGGATGCTGCCAAAAATCAAGACCATTCTGCCGGAGTCCAGCATTGTAGGCATGCTGCTTGAGCATCAGGAAAAGTTTGAAGTGGTAAAAAGTTCCCAGAGTGGTATCCAGCAGCATGATGCCATGTCATGGGAAGTGCTTGGCAGCCATTTTGTCTATGTGGAGGAGGTCGCACCGCAGAGCATCCTGCTCGACGAGACGATGAAAAAATGGATTTTCCAATTGACGAAAGAACAGCGCGAGGAGATTGTCGATACGGTCTTTTCCATGCTCGATGATGCCAAAATCTATACGGTGGATGATTTTTACAACAGCAAATGGAAAAAGGTGCAGGAGCTGATGAAAGCAAAGAGTAAGCTTTCGCCGGAAACACAGGAACTTTTTTCAAAGGCGCTTCGCATGTTATGGAAAACCGGAAATCAGACGGTGAAAAAGTCTGTAAAGCAGGCGGTTTTGGAGAAAGTGGAAGAAGCCAATTCTATATTTTCCACCGATAAATCTAAAAAAAGTATGAAATCATCGAAAAAATAATATGATATAAAAAAGAGAGAAAAAAAGAGAAATAATGAGAAAACACGAAAAAATATAGATATAAATACCTCTAGATTTAGTTGCGAATTCAGAGCAAAAAACATATTATATGACTATCGGTTAGCACTCAAATTAAATGAGTGCTAATAACACATGATAACAATAGAAAGCCTGATAACTTTCTACAATATCAAAAGAAAAAAAGAAAAGAATATATATTGAATGGAGGAATCATCATGAAATTAGTACCATTGAGTGACAGAGTAGTTTTAAAACAGTGTGAGGCAGAGGAAACTACAAAATCAGGAATTATTCTTACAAGCAGTGCACAGGAGAAACCACAGGAAGCAGAAGTGATCGCAGTTGGTCCTGGCGGAATCGTGGATGGAAAAGAAGTTACCATGCAGGTAAAAGAGGGACAGAAAGTTATTTATTCCAAATATGCAGGAACAGAAGTGAAATTAGACGGCGAAGAGTATATCATTGTAAGACAGAATGATATCCTTGCAGTTGTTGAATAAAAAGTTATTTATATTAAAATAGAAAGAGGTAGAAAATCATGGCAAAAGAAATTAAATACGGATCAGAAGCCAGAGCAGCATTAGGCGCAGGCGTTGACAAATTAGCAAATACAGTAAGAGTTACATTGGGACCAAAAGGAAGAAACGTTGTTCTTGACAAATCTTATGGTGCTCCACTCATCACAAACGATGGTGTGACAATCGCAAAAGAGATCGAGTTAGAAGATGCTTTCGAAAACATGGGAGCACAGTTAGTAAAAGAAGTTGCAACCAAGACAAATGATGTTGCCGGTGATGGTACAACAACAGCAACGGTTCTGGCACAGGCAATGATTCAGGAAGGTATGAAGAATCTGGAAGCAGGAGCTAATCCGATCATCCTCCGCCGTGGTATGAAGAAAGCAACTGACAAAGCGGTAGAATCCTTGAAAGCAATGTCATCCAAAGTAAACGGTAAAGACCAGATTGCAAAAGTTGCAGCAATTTCTGCTGGTGATGAGGAAGTCGGAAACATGGTAGCAGACGCTATGGAAAAAGTTTCCAACGACGGTGTTATCACAATCGAAGAGTCCAAGACGATGCAGACAGAGCTTGACCTTGTAGAAGGTATGCAGTTCGACCGTGGTTACTTATCCGCATATATGTGCTCTGATATGGATAAAATGGAAGCTGCATTGGATGATCCATATATCCTGATCACAGACAAGAAGATCAGCAATATTCAGGAAATCCTTCCGCTGTTGGAGCAGATCGTCCAGAGCGGTGCAAAATTACTCATCATCGCTGAGGATGTGGAGGGTGAAGCATTAACAACCTTAATCGTAAACAAATTGCGTGGTACATTCAATGTTGTAGCTGTCAAAGCACCTGGTTATGGTGACAGAAGAAAAGCTATGTTAGAGGATATCGCAATCCTTACAGGTGGTCAGGTGATCAGCTCTGATCTTGGTCTTGAATTAAAAGATACAACGATGGATCAGCTTGGTCGTGCAAAATCCGTTAAAGTTCAGAAAGAGAACACAATCATCGTTGACGGTGCCGGCGACAAGGATGCCATTCAGGGAAGAATCAAACAGATTCGTGCGCAGATCGAGGAGACAACATCTGAGTTTGATAAAGAAAAATTACAGGAAAGACTTGCTAAGATGGCAGGCGGCGTAGCAGTAATCCGTGTTGGTGCAGCTACAGAGACAGAGATGAAAGAAGCAAAACTTCGTATGGAAGATGCTTTAAATGCTACAAGAGCAGCAGTAGAAGAAGGTATTATCGCAGGTGGTGGATCTGCATATATCCATGCTTCCAAAGAAGTTGCCAAATTAGCAGATACTTTAGAGGGTGATGAGAAGACAGGTGCAAAAGTAATCTTAAAAGCACTGGAAGCTCCATTGTACTATATTTCTGCAAATGCCGGATTAGAGGGTGCAGTTATCATCAATAAAGTAAAAGAGTCTGCACCTGGAACAGGTTTTAACGCTGCTACAGAAGAGTATGTAGATATGGTTGAAAACGGAATCCTTGATCCGGTCAAGGTTACAAGAAGCGCATTACAGAACGCAACATCTGTAGCATCTACTTTACTTACAACAGAGTCTGTTGTTGCAAATATCAAAGAAGATGCTCCTGCAATGCCAGCAGGTAACCCGGGAATGGGAATGATGTAAAATCTGACAACAGAATCAGATAAATGAGAAAAAGACCATAGCCAGAAGAATCGAAGAGATAACTTTTGGCTATGGTCTTTTTTATGCTCTTCATTGCACACTGATATGTGGTGTGGTAAAATGTGCATAATCAAAGATACGAAAGAAGGGGTGGCACATGGAAATTCTCAAAAAGTTTGATGCACAGAATTATAAAGACACGACCAGTGTTTTTGAAAAATATACCATACGTGGGATTATCGTGCGGGATGGAAAGATTGCAATGCAGTGCAGCAGTGACGGAGAATACAAGATCCCGGGCGGTGGCATGGAAGCAGGAGAGACCTATGTGGAAGCTCTTGCAAGGGAAGTGAAGGAAGAAACCGGACTATTTATCATTCCGGAAAAGGCAGTGGGGCTTGGCGAGATTTTAGAAGTCCGGAAAGATATTTTTGACGATACAAAAAAATTTATCTGCCATTCCCTTTTCTATTATTGTGAGGAGACCGGGGAGGAAACACCGATTCATCTGACAAAGAGCGAGATCGCAAAAGGATATTACTTAAAATGGGCGACACCGCAGGAAATCTACGACACGAATATTGCGATGGAAAAAGATCCGTGGATCATCCGTGACACGGCATTTATCAAAATGATCCTCGATGGAAAGATTGCGGCATTACAGGGAATTGTTACTGGAACGAGGTACGAGTGAACAGTAACAATGTCCGCAGAGCGTATATTGTATTGCATATTTTTGTGTGGTGCAATTTGAAAAATTGTGATACAATTTATTTGCGTGTTACGAAAGAACACAGGCACAAATAACAGGTGAAGGAGAAATTCATGAACGATAATTACATAACACTTACCATTGGAAAAAAGAAAAATATCGCGCTTATCGCGCATGATAATAAAAAGGCAGACCTGATCGAATGGTGCGAGCAGAATAAGGATATTCTGACGCAGCATTTTTTATGCGGAACCGGAACAACTGCAAGGATGATCACAGATAAGACCGGCCTTCCGGTCAAGGGATACAACAGTGGTCCTCTTGGCGGAGACCAGCAGATCGGTGCAAAGATTGTGGAAGGAAGAATCGATTTTGTGGTATTCTTCTCGGATCCATTGACAGCACAGCCACATGACCCGGATGTGAAAGCATTGCTCCGTATTGCACAGGTTTATGATATTCCAATCGCAAATAACCGTGCGTCTGCAGATTTTATGATCCATTCTGAATTTATGAATGAAGAGTATGAGCATGAAGTAATTAATTTTAAAAAGAACATCAAAGAGCGCTCTGAGACATTATAGGAGGAAAAGGCCAGGATGAGCAAAGTAGCAATTGTAACAGACAGCAACAGTGGAATTACACAGAGTGAAGCAAAAGAATATGGCGTAACGGTTATGCCAATGCCATTTTTTATTAATGACCAGACCTATTATGAAGATATTGATCTGACACAGGAAGATTTTTATCAGAAGCTTTCTGAAGATGCCAATATTTCCACTTCCATGCCTCTTGTCGGAAATGTGACGGACACATGGGATGCTTTGCTGCAGGATTATGATGAGATCGTGCATATTCCAATGTCTTCCGGGCTGAGTGGTTCCTGCGAGACGGCTATCATGCTTTCACAGGATTATGATGGCAGAGTACAGGTTGTCAATAATCAGAGAATTTCAGTCACACAGAGACAGTCTGTATTAGACGCAAAGGAACTTGCCGGGAAAGGATACAGCGCAGAGGCAATCAAAGAGATCCTTGAGCGTGAGAAGATGGAGTCTTCGATTTATATTATGGTAGACACGCTGTACTATCTGAAAAAAGGCGGCAGGATCACTCCGGCTGCAGCTGCGCTTGGAACCTTATTAAAATTAAAACCGGTACTTCAGATTCAGGGTGAGAAGCTGGATTCTTTTGCAAAGGCAAGAACGGTAAAACAGGCAAAGAAAATGATGATCGATGCCATGCGCAATGACTTTGACCATCGTTTCAATGATCCGGAGGGAAAGAACATGTATCTGGAGATGGCATATACACATAATCTGGAAGATGCGGAAGCATTCAAAAAAGAGGTCGAGGCAGAATTTCCGGGTATGGAGATTGTGCTGAATCCGTTATCCTTAAGTGTATCCTGTCACATTGGACCGGGAGCGTTAGCAGTTGCATGTTCCAAAAAGATTCCGGAATTATTAGAGTAGAGACTTAAGAATTCACAAAACCATACGATATATATAATAGTACATTGGATGTAAGAGAAAAATGACCAGGACGGCATATGATTTGAGAGAGAAAAGAATCATATGTCGTCCTTTTGGCATTGATAAAAGAAAATCAGATTTAAAGTGCATATCGGAAATACATCATATTGTAAAAACAGCAGAGTTTGACATGGGTGTGGAGGAGAGTTATGAGTATGGCAAATGTAACAAAGACAACCAGAATACAGGCAATTGCAGAGTTGCAGAAACGAAAAACAGAAATCCAGAATCGGTTACAGAACGGACAATCGCAGGATTCTACAACAATTGGCGGCAATTCTTTTACGGAGGATGAATGGAAAAAAATCATTCAGAAAATGGATGAATATCTGACCGAGGTAAAGCAGGAGCAGAAAGAGCGGTTTGAAAAACGCGATAAGGAAAAGGAAATCCAGCAGTTTTATGAGAAAATGAAAATGGCAGAGCAGTATAAAAAGCCACAGGCGGAGAAATTAACCATACAGAAGCATTTAGATGGTGAGGACATTGCTCCATACTCTTATCTGGCGGAGGATGGAGTGATCACTTATAATGGCGTGTCATTTTTCTGTGATTATGAGAATAATGCGATCACACTTGGCGACATGAGTGATGAAAAGAATGTCATTACAGTGCAGTTAGAGAATGGAGGCTGCCTGAAAGTGAACAGGGACAATATCGAAGATCTGTCAAAAGCGATTGCAATGTTTTCACCGGAGGATATACGGAGAATCTTAGTTGCATTGCAGCAGGACGCAAAAGTCCGCCAGATGCAGCAGGAGATCGAGCAGGACAAGATCAAGCAGCTTCTGGCGGAACGTTAAGCTTATTCGTTATTTAAAAGACAATGCAGCAATCTGTCGTTATCTTCCGGATTCATGATACAGAAACGAATGTACTTATTATCTAAGAATGGGAAGGTGGAACAGTCACGGATCATCATTTTCTCACGGATCGCGCGGTCAAACAGTTCCTGCGATGTAAGATCATTGCGGAGGATACGGACTAACATAAAATTCCCACTTGGTTTGTACACCTTGTAGTCAGGACTTTCACAAAAAGCCTGATACATACGTGCACGTTCCTTTGTGATCAGATCCTTTGTCTCTTTGATATAGGCAGTATCGGAAAACATTGTTTCCCCGGCAACAACTGCAAGCGAGTTGATCGTCCATGGATTCTTTCGTGTGTTGATCGCCTTGATGAGATCCCGATTCCCGGTGATGGCATAGCCAAGGCGGAGTCCCGGTGCTGCGAAAAACTTCGAGGTTCCGCGCAGAATGACAATGTTATTGTAATAGTTTGTCAGCGGTACGGAATCGATCTCTTCCATGTTTTCTGCAAATTCCACATACGTTTCATCGACCATGACATAAATATCGTATTCTTTGCAGGCATCTAAAATACGGCGCATATCGGTACTTGTGATGCAGGATGAAGTCGGGTTGTTTGGATTGCAGATGACTAAAAGGTCGATATTCTCATTCAGGTGTGAGATGAAATCATTCACATCCAGTCTGAAATCATCTTTTTCCCGGAGTGGATAATAAAGGGTTGTTCCACCACCAAGAGAAATCTCACGTTCGTACTCGGAATAAGTAGGACCGATGATCATTGCCTTCTTCGGATGCTCTATCTGGATGAAAAGGGAGATCAGCTCGGTAGAACCGTTTCCCACGATCACATTTTCATGATCAGTGCCACAGTATGCGGCAATGCATTTGCGGAGCGAGGTGTATTCCCTGTCCGGATAAGTGGTAATGGCATCGATCTTGTCTGCTAAGGTTGTCCGCAGCAAAGGGGATACGCCAAGCGGATTGACATTTGCCGAAAAACTTACAATTTCCTCTTTTTTGATTCCATAGATTTCTTCTATTTTCTCTAAATCACTTCCATGGAAGTGGTCTTTGTGTTTTATCATTGATTACTCCTCCAAATTAGTTTATAATTTATTATAGTCATTGCTAAAAAAAAAGCAATAAAAATAGATAGGAGCAGGTGTCGGATTGCGGAAAAGGATACAACAGCTTGCAAATGGAAAATTCGATAACAATGGTCCGAAACTATCTCTGTCTACAGAGAAGATAGAGTTAGAGGCATTGGAAGGAAAGGATGAAACAGGCAGTTTTGTCATTACGAGCACGAATCAGGTAAAAATGCGTGGCATCATTTATTCTTCCAATCCGCGTATGGAATGTCTTACACCTCAGTTTGAGGGGGAAGAAGTGCGTATTCGGTATCAGTTTCACAGTGAGGGGCTGATAGAAGGGGATATTCAGAAAGGCGAGTTTTTTATCGTATGTAACCAGGGGGAATATAACCTTTCTTTTGTTGTGTCCATTTCCAGGTTGTATGCGGATTCATCCTTTGGAAAAATCAAGAATCTGGATGACTTTTGCAGGCTTGCGAAGGAAAATTATGATGAGGCATACCGTTTATTTTATTCCAGCAATTTCAAAAACCTGATCAGGGAAGATAAAGACCGCATTCTCTATGAGGGACTGAGAATGCAGCCGCAATCTGCATTGGTCGTGGAAACATTTCTGATCGCTTCCCATCATAAGAAGAAAGTGGAGGTCACGTTCGAAGAGACTGAGAAAAGTTTTTATGGTGTGCAGGAACAGCAAAAAGAGCAGTTAGAAATCCAGAAACCACAGTGGGGCGCTGTCCGTATCCACGTTTCTTCTGATGCAGACTTTTTGATTCCGGGGAAACAGATCATCACAGAAAATGACTTTATCGGAAGTACCTGCTTTTACGAGTATTATATCGATGCAGATGCAATGCATGCCGGTAAGAATTTTGGAAGACTGTGTTTTGAACTCCCGGATCAGTCTTTTCTTTATACCGTTACCGCTTCCAGTAAGGAGAGAGAGGAAGAGCGGGAGGTTTCTGAACATAGGGAAGCCGGACAGGCGCGGACAGAACTTATGCAGCTTTATATTGATTACCGGTTGAAACGGATCGTTACCGGAGTCTGGGCAAAAAGTTCTGTGGAACTGTTGGATCATCTGGCAATTTTAGAGCCGGAAGAACCAATGCATCGCTTAATGAAGGCGCAGGCACTTTTGATCAACCGGCAGAAGCAGGAGGCAAGCTGGATTTTAACAGACTACAAACGGGAATGTCTTGACCGGACGACACCGGTCTGGGGATATTATCTGTATCTATGTACACTGATGGAACGCGAAGAGTCTTATGTGGATCGTCTGGCGGAGGAGATTGAGCAGATTTTTCATCATTATCCGGATGATTCCATGTTGTTTTGGATTCTTTTATTTGTAAAAGACGAGTTTTACCGTAATAATTCCAGAAGATTCAAGGTGATCGAGCAGTGGATCGGACGAGGCTGCCACAGCCCATATCTGTATCTGGAGGCGTATTATCTGATCTGGCAGGATCCATACCTTTTATCCGGATTAAATGATTTTACATTAAAGATTTTAGGGTGGGCAGCAAAACAGGATGCGATCTCGAAAGATATTGCATTGCAGGTGCGCAATCTGCTGCCGGAACAGAGGGAATATCAGAAAAAATGGTATCCGGTTCTGGAAAAATGTTATGAGGCAGATCCTTCAGAGGAGATGGTCGCAGCGATATGCACTTATCTGATCCGTGGACAGCAGTTTGCACCAAAATATCATGTCTGGTATGAGCGTGGAATTGACAGTGAAATCCGTATCACGAATCTGTACGAGGCGTTTTTGATCTCTATGGATCCGAATGAGGTGACTGCGATTCCGAAGATGATCCAATTATATTTTCAGTATAACAGTGGGCTTTCTTACCGTCATATGGCGGTCTTATATGTGAATATCATCGCAGCAAAGGAAAAACAGCCGGATGTTTACCATAAATACCGCAGAAATATGGAACAGTTTGCGCTTGCACAGATGGAAGCCGGACATATGGATGACAATCTTGCGGTCATTTACCGGGAGATCCTTCCTGTCAGCATCCTGAATGAGGAACTGGCGCATAAAGCGGCAGAAGTTTTATTTGTACATAAATTATGCTGCGAAAACCGTGGGATCGCAAAGGCATATATCCTGCATTGGCAGTTAAAAGAACCACAGGTTGTTACATTGACGAACGGATGCGGATATTTTAAGGCATATTCCAAAGATTACACAGTCATTCTCTGTGATACCGGGGGAAACTGCTATACCGATAATTATCAGGATGAGGCATTACTTCACCCGGAAAATTATCTGGAAAAATGTATGGAGCTTGCGCCGGAGGAATTGTCATATCTCTTGTATTATTTCGATGGCAAAAGGGGATGTGGCGATTTTGCGGTGGAAGACGGAAGATATTTTCGTATGCTGACACAGTCGGAGCGTGTCAGTGATGAATATAAAGCTTATCTGATTCCGGAGATCATCCGCTTTTATCAGAAAAAAGGCGAGATGCTTGTGATAGAACCATATCTGAATGAAGTGGATATCCGTAATATGACGCTGGAAAATCAGTGTTATATTGAGGAGATGCTCATAGAGACTCATCAGTTTGAACGGGCATTTCAGCTGGTACACCTCTATGGATATGACAGACTTGGAAGCAGGGCAGGAGTGGAATTGTGCAGTTATGAGATCACGGAACAATCGTTTGAGGAGAATGATTATCTGCTTGGAATGGCACAGAACTGCTTTTCACATGAAAAATATAATGATGTGATCCTGATTTATCTGTGCAAATTTTTTCAGGGACCAACCAAGCAGATGGCTGCTATCTGGAAAGCTGCCAGAGAATTTGAGATCGATACCTTTGATCTGGAGGAGCGTATTATCACGCAGATGCTTTATTCGACAGATTATGTGGATGAGATTGAACGGATTTACGACAGTTATATTGCCGGGGGTGGAAGGGAATTAGTCTGCATGGCGTACCTTTCTTATTTTTCCCATTATTATCTGGTGAATGATATGATGATACCGGAACATGTATTTTCACAGATCAGGGAGCGTTATCTTGCGGGGCAGACATTAAATGATGCATGTCTGCTTGGATTGTTAAAGCAATTGTCTGAAATTTCTGCACTCGATGCAGTAGACAACAAAATAGCAGACGAACTTTTGATGAAGTATACCGGAAGAAATTTATATTTTGCTTTCTACAAAAAGTTCGGGGAGACAATGATCAGAAAATATCATCTGTATGATAAGTTTTTTGTGGAATATCATACAAAGGCAGACCAGCATGTGCTGTTAAACTATAGTGTAAACGGTGGGGAATACCATAAGGAAGAGATCCCGGAGGTTTATGACGGTATTTATGTGAAGGCGTTTGTGCTGTTGTTTGGGGAATCCGTGTCCTATTATATTTCAGAGAAGCTTCATGGGGAGTGGAAAGTGGTGGAAAGCCGGCAGATTTCAAACCAGAATATGTATGGGGATAAAGACCAGAGCCGGTATGATGTGATCAACAATATTATGTTTGCTTATGCCATGCAGGATGAGACAATGCTTTCAGAGAGCATGCGAAAGTATGTAAGCATGGACGATACCGTAAAGAAGCTTTTTAAATTGCTATAAAAATATTGGAAAGGACGGCACATAAGATGACGCAGCAGTGTTATTATATTGGAATCGATATGGACGACAGGAATGCCGTCATCAGTTATTACAAAGCCGGCATGAGAGAGCCGGAAACACTGAGTACGATCGCAGGAAGTGAGATTTACCAGATCCCGGTGGCGTTGATCAAAAAGCGGGGGATCGGACAGTGGTTTATCGGTGAGGAGGCAAAAAAGATGGCATTGATCCAGAATGAAGATGTGATCGGCCATCTGCTTGACAATGCACTTGCAAAGAAACAGGTAACTGTGGAAAACATCGTGTATGAGGCAGAGGAACTTTTTGCGCTCTATATCAAGAAACTGCTTCTTTTAGCGAGCCGTCTGGGAAATCCGGGACTGCCGGACTGCCTGGTGATCACAGTGGAAGCCCTGTCAAGAGAACTGACGGAGCTGTTCGGAAAGGTGGCAGAAGATCTCGGATTAGGACGCAGTCAATTGATTTTGCAGGACAGAAAAGAAAGTTTTTATTATTTTGTATACAACCAGAAGCAGGAGTTATGGCTGCATGATATTTTTTTGTTTGACTGCCGTGGAGATGAAGTGAGATGCTGTGCTACCGTCCGTGATACAAGAACAGTGCCACAGATGGTAACGATCACAGAGGAAGTACATGCATTAGACGGAATCCATAAAGATGAGTCATTTTATAAGATCCTGCTGGACAGTTTTCATGGACATATCTGTTCCTCTGTGTATCTTGTCGGAGATGGATTTGACGGTGACTGGATGAAAATGTCTCTTTCCTACATGTGTAAGGGACGGAGGGCATTTATAGGTAAGAACCTTTATTCCAAGGGAGCCTGCTATGCGGCGATCGTCCGTGAACAGAAAAATCCATGGCCGTATGTCTATATGGGCGACAATGAAATGAAAGTGAATGTCAGCCTGAAAGTGAAAAATCGTGGGAAATGGGAATTTTTGTCTCTGATCAATGCGGGAGACAACTGGTATGAAGCTTCCGGAGACTGTGAGGTGCTGCTGGATGGAGATAAGGAGATTGATTTCTGGCTTCAGCTGCCACACAGCAGGGATGCCAGGATAGAAAAGCTGGAATTATCGGATCTGCCGGAACGTAAGCCGAAAACTACAAGACTCCGGATCAGTGCAAAACCGGTTTCTGATTCCAAGGTAAAGATTAAAATCCGTGATCTTGGGTTTGGCGAGATTGTGAAGAGTTCGGATCTGACATGGGAATATACAATGTCATTGTAAAGAGGGAGTGGGAAGATGGGAGAATTGATTTTATGCAGCCATCCAATTGCTGCTATGCCATACTATATTGATAATATCTCACTCAATGTATATTCGCTGGAGGAACTCTGCTATTATATTGAAAACCATCTGTATCTGATCGAGGCAGATTTTATGAGTGAGGAACTCTGTCTCTGGATCGGGCAGGAACTTGATGAAAAAGATCTGGCACAGTCGCTGCGCAGTGTTTTGCTCGGAAATGGGAGTCTTTCTGATTTTACGGAACTGATCTTAAGAAGCTGCGGATACTGTTCAGAAGACACGATACGCCATATCCGTTCTGTGCTGCTGGATATGCAGAATAAATCTGTATTTGAATGTTCGAAGATCCGGGCAGACCGTTACATGGAGAGTGAAAAGTATGTGAAAGCGATCCATGAATACCGGAAACTGCTTGGAATGGAGGAGGAGTGCAAAAAAAATCCGGTCTTAGAGGGTAATATCAGGCACAATCTTGGAACTGCCTGTGCAGGGTTATTTTTATTTGACGAGGCTGCGGCGAATTTTCTGAATGCATACCGGCTGAACCAGAACAGAGAGTCGCTGGCTGCGTGTATGGCAGCCTGCCGTCTGGCAAAAAAAACGGATATTTTAAAAAAATACAAAGAAGAATTTCACGTTTCGGATGAAGCGTTTAAGAGTATGTCAGACCAATGGAATTCTGTTTTAAAAAGTGAGGATATTCTAAAAAAGCAAAGTGAGGCCGAACGTCTCATAAAAGATGCACAGGGACAGCTGGAGGAGAATAAACCGCTTATGGAACAGATCAGGAAATGGTCAGAAGCGTATAAAAAAAGTTGTAGATTATAAGGGATGAGCATATGTTTTTTTTCAAAAGAAGAAAAAAAGAAAAGACACTGGAAAATAAATTTGATGAACTGAATGAAGGCATTCTGAATGAAAAGGACAGGGAGAATCCACATAAAGTGGAGCATTATGTCATTGAACGTCTGGAGCAGATGATCGAGACAACGAAAGAGATCGAGGATGAAAAGGCAGAATACAAAGTGGTCACTTCTTATCTGAATGATATCCAGACTCTGGAAGGGCTGACAGAGGAAGAAAAAAAGCCGATCACAGATATCGCATCCAATATTGTTGCTTTAAATAAAACACGATATGAACTGATGCATTCCGAGAAAAAAATTGCAGATGTGCAGTTTGCACAGATGCAGCAGGAGGAGAGTGATATTCCAAATGCGATCAAACGCCTTCAGTCTAATGAGGCTTATCTGGAGACTATCAGGCGTGACATGAAATACCTGGAGCGTGAGAAGGGAGAATGGCAGTTATATCAGGAGATCCTTTCCCATGACAGGGTAAAAATGCAGAAGTTTATGTATGTGGCAGCAGGACTGTCTGTGACTGCGGCATTGATTCTTCTGATCACGCAGATCATACTGGGGACAGATATGAGACTCATCTGGATGATCCTTATTTTTATAGCAGTACTGGGCATCTGCCTTCCGTATCTGAAAATGATGAATGACAGGACCGAGAGCCGGAGAGCAAAGGCAAATGCGGATAAGGCGATCACTCTTTTGAATAAAGTGAAGATCAAATATGTCAATATGACAAATGCAGTGGATTATGCATGTGAAAAATATCATGTCCGCAATGGAAAAGAACTGGAATATATCTGGGAATGCTATATGGATGCGGTCAAACAGAAAGAGAAGTTTGAACAGAACAGTGATGATATTGATTATTTTAACAACCGTATGATCCGGGAACTCTCCGCATATCGTTTATATGATTCACGGGTATGGATTCCGCAGGCAGCTGCACTGATCGACCACAAGGAGATGGTGGAGATCACCCATAATCTTGTGATGCGCAGACAGAAGCTTCGAAGCCGGATGGAATACAATGCCGGTATCTTAAAAGAACAGCGCACGGAAGTGGCAAAGTTTATGGAAGAAATGCCGGAGATGAGACCTCAGATCCAGGATATACTCGATTCTGTTGACCGGTTAAGCCGGCCGTGATGAAAAACCGGTATGACCGCTAAGATGAGATGATCAGTTGAAAAAATTAAAAATAATAAATTTTAAAGAATGGATTGTTATTTTCTGGAAAAGTGATAAAATATTTAAAAAAAATAAATTACGAAGGGAAAAATAATGGCAGTTATACCATTAAGGGTACACAGGATGAAGAAGAAACTTGAAAAAATGCAGCTGAAAGAAAGACTCATTTACGGATACGGAAGAGTCATTTTGAGGATGATAGTATCCGGTGTGCTTTCTCTTATTGTTATAGGTTTATTAATGGGGAATATGCTGCGTTATGTGGAAAATGTAGAACGTGCAGATGTTGCAGTGAAAATCTGCAGGATCGATGTCAATTCTGCGGCGAGAAATATCCGTGAGATGGCATTAAACAGTGACACATCAACTTACGACAGTTATCAGCAACAGGTAGAAACACAGCTTGCTGAGGTGGATTCAGAACTGAAGGCACTAAAGGCAACAGGAATCATATCGGACGAGCTCTATCAGGAATATGCATCCGCACTTTCTGATTGGGGAAATATCGGCTATTCCATTATGGAACAGATCAGGAGTGGACAGACAGAGGAAGCTGCGGATGCTATTATTAACCAATGTACGCCGGCATTAGACAATGCAGTCGCTATTGGGAAAAAGTTAGATGCAGTGACTGACAAGGCAAGCCATCAGGCGGTGATCTTTACAGGCTGCATGACAGTGGCAGGAATTCTGGTGATCATCTTAAGTGTGATATTTGCAATTCTTTTTGTGAAGAAAATAAGTAATGTCGTGGTTGATTCGATTCTCGAACCACTGCATGCGATCGAGGATGTTGCAAAGGAACTCACAGAGGGTAATTTGCACAGTACATTAGAATATCGTTCTGAGGATGAGATTGGAAAACTTGCACATAGTATGCGTAAATCTATCCGCATACTTGGATCTTATGTGGATGATATCGGACGTGCAATGAAATTGTTCTCGGAGGGCAATTTTGATGTGCAGCCGGAAGTGGAATGGAAGGGAGATTTTGTAGGAATCTTAGATTCCTTTATGGCATTTGAAAAGAGCATGGCTGAGACAGTCAAGGGCATCCAGAGTGCATCCAATGAGGTGTCCGAAGGAGCAGAACAGGTGGCTGCAAGCTCCAATGATCTTGCCGAGGGCGCTACCAATCAGGCAGCAGTTGTGGAAGAACTGACTGCAACTGTTACAAACGTGGCAGAACAGGTGGCACAGAACGCCCAGTCTGCAAAAGAGATCAGTGGAAAAGTAGGAGAACTTGGAAATGCAATCTTAGAGAGCAACGGCAAGATGCATGAGATGGTTGATTCCATGAACGAGATCAACGAGGCTTCCAAAGAAATCGATAAGATTATCGCAACGATCAATGAGATCGCATCCCAGACAAATCTGCTTGCGTTAAATGCTTCTATCGAGGCAGCCAGAGCCGGCGAAGCCGGAAAAGGATTTGCAGTGGTAGCAGATCAGGTAACAGTACTTGCAGACCAGAGTGCACAGGCAGCAAAAGAGTCTGCGGTTCTGATCGAGACTTCTGTCAAAGCAGTAGAAAAAGGTATGGTCATTGCAGATCAGACAGCAACACAGTTAGAAGACGTAGCCGATAATTCCAGAACGATCACAGAGCAGGTTGGAAATATTGCGGATACATTAGAGACGCAGACAACAGCAATCCATCAGATCAATGAAGGAATCGAGCAGATCAATGACGTTGTACAGACGAATTCCGCAACATCCGAGGAATGTGCGGCTGCCAGTCAGGAGATGAGCAGTGAGGCTGAGAATCTGCGTGAACTGATCCGCAAGCTTCAGGTTGCAAAGTTCGAATAAGACATACATGATCGAATATGTACTGTGAGTATTCGATCGGCATGAATAAATAGTGTATATAAAAAAGACTGTCATACAAAGAACTCGATGAGAGCAGATTTTGTGTGACAGTCTTTCTGCTTTTTGGTCTGCGCCAGTCAGTGCAATGCAAAAGCTGGTGGAACAGTTAAGGTTATCTAATTGCGAGGACAGTTTGGTATATCAAACTCTGGGTTGAATGCATAGAAATTTTTGCTGTCGAGGTCATCCTGAATAATGCGCAGGGCTTCACCGAAACGCTGGAAGTGGACGATCTCACGCTCTCTTAAGAAACGGATCGGATCACATACATCAGGGTCTTTGACCAGCCTCAAAATATTGTCATACGTGGTGCGCGCTTTCTGTTCTGCCGCCATATCTTCAAAAAGATCGGTGAGGGCATCACCCTTGGACTGAAATTCGCAGGCGTTAAAAGGAATACCGCCCGCCGCCTGTGGCCAGATACCACCGGTATGGTCGACATAATATGGTGCAAATCCGGCAGCTTCAAGTTCTTCTGCACTTAAGCCTTTGGTGAGCTGCCGGACGATGGATGCGACCATTTCCAGATGCGCTAATTCTTCCGTACATAGATGTTGGAAGTGGTTATATGTATTGGATTTCTAAGGAAAAAACATTCTCCACGTATCGTCCGACACCTGCTTTTGACTCCATATTATTATAATATATGATTTTGGAAACGCAGGATTTTAAAAACTGGTTCTTTTCCGTGGCGGACAGCTCCGGATCATTTAAGGCATTGATACAGTCACGGAAACGCCGGATTTTCTCCCCATAATCAACGTAGTTTTCTTTTGTCTCTTTTGCAGCAGTCAGAGCAGTGATCGTAGAAGCGATTTCCTGCTGAGTTTTAATATTCCTTTCCAGAAACTCTTCCTTTGAGTAAATCCCATCCTCATAAGCATCTTTCTGTCTCATATCTTTTTCCTGCAATTTTTTAAGACGTGTTTCAAGGTTTGCAACGATACTCTGATTTACCGCCTGTGCATTGCCATCGTCGGCAAGGAGTGCTAATTCGAAGTCATGTATAGTATTTTCCATAGAAGAGATAAAACGCTCTAAAAAGGCAGAATAAAGCACTGATTTTGTGTGGCAGTATGACTGATGGTTGCACAACATGATCTGGGAAACGGAATTAGGGTTCTTATATATCTTAAGAGACATAGCGTGACCACAGGTGCCGCAGTAGAGCAGACCGGCAAATGGATTGCATAATGCCTTATTACGTCGGAGACTTGGATTAGTCCCGCGCCTTGCCATGCATGCATCATATAAATCCTGTGAGATGATTGGTTCATGCAGCCCTTTATAATATTTCGCATCTGAACTTCGTGGACGTGATTTTTCCAATCGTCCGTCGTTGATGTATTTTACAACTTTTCTGGTATCCCACCGGATCAGTCCGAGGTAGAGAGGGTTGCAAAGGATAGAACTGATAATTGCAGGTGTCCAGTGCGCTGCCTTTTTCGGTTTCAGATTCATGCTGTCAAGCTTATGTGCGATATTTGTAAAACCGATACCACCAGGAGTATAAGCGTATAACTCATGGATCAGCTTGACCACATTGGCTTCCTCCGGGACGATTTCCAGCGTGTGGCAGTTGACACCATCTTTTTTAATCACAGTCTTGCGGTAGCCGTAAGGATCTACAGAACCGATATAATGTCCTTTGGCAGCAGAGGATTCCCGGCCGCGCCGCAAGATACGTTTGGTGTATTCCAGATAATCATTACCTCTGGTGATCTCCATCTCAAAAAATTTGCGTTCATATTCTTCCTGAAGGTTAAATGAGTGCGTGAGAGTGAGAACCATGGTATTGGTATAACGCAGGAGATTAATAAGCCGGCCGCAATCCTCCAGATCGCCACGGGAAAGACGCTGTGGCTCTACGATGAGAACCGCTTTTATCTGCGGAGATTCTATTTTCTGCAGAACGATCTTAACCTGTGGTCTTGAGTCGATTGTCTCACCGGATACCACCTCACGGTAGATGTTTTTTTCCGGGATAGGAGAGCCAAAGTGAGTATTGGCATAGTCCTGAATCATTTCCTCATGTTTTTTTAAAACGTCCTCGACAGACATTTCGGGACTGTCTGATCTGGATTTACGAAGATAGACAATGATTTCGTCTACACTTAAGGATTCCATTGATTGAGTTAATTCGTACATAGTATCACTCCCTCATAAAAATATATGAAAAATGGGTATAAAAATAACAGCCAGCAAGGAACGTTTGTTCCGCTTGCGTTTGGCTGCTCCGAATGATACAATATGCTTGCTTAGGGCTTTCGTATCATTCGGAAGCGTGACCGTCCTGCTTTGGTAGAGTGGGGCGGTTTTTATTTGCAACATCGTTTACATGGTACATATCCATTATCTAATGCAAAGGACAGGTCTACACCAGATGTGTTTTTTATTCCGCTACAATTAGGATTGCTATGGAATTTTTTGCTATTAGAGGTTACATAAACAATATTGTGAGATTGGATATTAATATTCAACAATTGACCGAGATATGTAACATCCTGTGGGAAAGATTTACAGTGTCGATTTATTTCATTTGTCAAGGTCTGATGAAGTTGATTATATGGGTTTTTATATCTTAAAGTGTTTAATAAATCAATTAAGTCTGTATACTGAGGATTAAAATCAGTATAATTTGAACCCAATATTTCGCTGGCGCGAATCACATTATGAGGAAGAAAGTTATACATTCGTCCACCATGTGCTGCATTATTGCGGAATTCCATGCATACAAATAGCAAATCCATCATTAACATGCGAGCATTAGATTCTGGCATATTCATATGTTCATAATTAAAAAGAAGGCGCATTAAGGCGGTCTGTTGCGGAACTTTAAATTGATCAATAAAGTTTACCATAGTACTGAAATAAACACTTTTAAAAAGTATCCATGGTGGAACAATGCCATAAGTAGAATAATAGTGATGAATGGGATCTTTAGGCGATTGCAATTGTGCTCTAAGAGTATCAAGGATAGGTCCCAATCTAAATTTTTCGATAGACTTTCGCTTGTTTTGATAGTTTCTAAATTTTAGGTAATCATCTTGATGTGTACCGAATGAATGTGCAACAACATCTGCAGATAATTCTTTAAAATGTTCTTCGAGGTCTTGCATGGCTGCCATGACAGAATTTCGTATAGTTTTATCAAGTTCATAGATAGAAGCGATTTGCTCAAAGGTAACGCCAGAACGATACCTTGTCCTATCGTTTTCATATATAACATATGGTGAACGATAACTTTTAATAAGATTTGAGTAACCATAGCATCTGAGCTGCGATTTTGCAAAATTTTCATCAGAAATAATTAATCCCTGAGATTTTAATTTTTCTATTTGTTGATCTATAGTTGAGTATAAAATATCATTTGAATTCATAAATCCTCCGATGTAAACAAAAAGAGCCTTGGAAAACCTTTTCCAAGACTCAGTTTGTAGCCGCCCAGCAGCTATTTCCTACTGGTACGATTATAGCATATGTAAAAGTCTTGTCAAGTATTCCTGTTAATAAATTATCAAAAAATGTAAAAAATTTATTTGGAGCAGTTGCACCGGTGCAATTACATAGTATATTCCATGTCAGGATAAGAGTAGCTATGTAGAAACACCAGCTTCTACGATTTTGTTGACATCAACAAAATGACAAAAATTAAGTGAGCGTTGCATTATACAGTTCCATGTTTATCTGAATCATCAAGCAACTTAGGAGAAGTAGCATTTAGTGGAGAAATTACACTTTTCCCCAATTGTGCTTCGAGTTCCTTCCGAGCATTTGCCGCAATTTTTCCACCTGCCAAAGTGGCAGATTTAGCACCTGTGTAGCCTTTTGGATTAGTTGCTTTGGAAATTTCTGTAGTAGAAATTTCTGCAAGTTGATTCAATACCAGTTCTGTATTGGTCATATTATCTCGTAAATTTTCATTTCGCAGACCTTTGAGTTTTTTATACTCACTCACTGTTTTGCCGGACCAGGAAGAAGTGAGGATATTGGTTAGAGCAGCATAGTCTCTTCCCGGAGTAACACCAGCACGTTTCCATTCATCCGTCATTTCCTTGCGAATCTCGATAGAGCGCATTCGTTGAGTTATCCATGCATCTGAATAACCCTTTGCCTGATAAGTAGCTACAGCGCGTTCCATTGCTTTTTCTGGATCAGCAATCTCCTCTAAGCGTTCAGCACCTACCTGTGCAAGCCATTGTTTGAATGGTTCAGCTTTTTTAGATGGAATGGACTGGATGATACGAAGTAATTGCTCTGTGTTAGCGCAATCGGTTTTGCGCATTTTACCATCAGGAGCTAACATTTTGAACTGGTGACAATTTGTCACCGTTTCATTTCCTTCAGATTTTAACCGTTGTTTTAGTTTGTTCCAATACTTACGACCATCAGCGCTGTTTGTCAAAAATTGGCATACATCCACAATTGAGAAATACCATTCTTCCTTTGTGGCATTCCATACTTTACGGATGGTATCATCCATAATAAATTCTAAATCCTGTTCATCAAAATCATCTACATTATCAACAGGCACCTGAACAGTAGTGTCAGTATCTTCATCGTAGAAAAAGAAAAAGAAGACAATCACGTCCTTTCAAAAATATAAAAATCAAAGTGCAGCAGTTGCACCGGTGCAACTAAATATCATTTGGATTGCTAATCATTTTCTTTAATTTTTCTCTATCCCAAACTTTAACATTTAGACTTTCTGCCTCTTCCATGCCGTGGGGCGATAAATAGCTATTTGTCATGACAACGGCAATATCTTTTTTAAACATATTTTTTGCTGAAAAGGCAGCTTGGACGGCATCGTTAGGAACGGTATCGTTATAGCGTTTGCACTGAATAGCATATGAAATATCAGATTTATATGCAAATATATCTACACCATGATCGCCACTTCCGGATGTTACCGTTACATTATTAAAATGGTTCTTTTTAAGAATTTCTGCACATGCATATTCGAAGTCGTGTCCTTCCATTTTATCTAAATTTTCTAAATTAATATTTTTAGTTAATTCATTAGATGGTGATGGTATGTACATGCATTTTTCGTGAAATTCTTCCATTGAAACTAATACATCAAATTTATTCATTTCAGAATTATAAGATAAAACGTTCATGTTTTCTAATATTTCAAGATAATCAAGTATGTCATCAGGATCAAATTCTTCATACAATGTGTCTGCTCCATTTTCAATAGCTATCTCACCAATACATATAAGAAGGTCTTTATCGAAATCACTATGTTTGCATTTGTATATGGACGGATCATAATGATCAATAAATTTTTCAAAAAAATCCTTTGACATTAAGATATTATTTTCATTATCCAATATATGTGCATTTTGACCTTCTTCAAAAATTTTGTGCAAATCTTCTTTGGCCAAATGATATTCACGCATTAAGGCTACAGGGACAATTTTATTTGCATCAACAATTTCCCTCATAACACTTATAAAAAGTGGGTGTAATCCCTTTATAATAATTCTATCAGATTCATATGGCGAATTTGGAATAGTAGCATCTTCATCATTTTCATGGTTATGAGCAGCAACTTTCTGAAATATCTCGTGGCAATCGCTATCTACATTGTCTTTTAGGTGCAGATTATTATCATTGGAAATCTCTTGATTTACACGGTCGTTGAAATTTTCAATTATATATTCTTTATTAGTCAGAATACGCTCTAAATCAAAAGAAGGCTTTGAAGAAAAAGGTATTTTATCCTCATATTTTTGCAATTCAGAAAGAATATCAATTATTTTATTCAAAGCAGAATAAAACGCAACATTATCTACGGTGGTATTAATTATAATTGCCAAAGCTTTTGCTTCGTTTATGCGATCTTGAACATATTTTTTGTCTTCATCATCTGGATTAACATATAATTTATCAGATATTTTTTCTTTATGAACAGAGGAATCATTTATTTTAAATTTGTCTAATAGTTTATCAAAAAACATTTTATCACCCAAACATTTTAAAGTTTACCAATTACTTTTCCAAGAGTGGCAGCAGTCTCATCCAGAGGAATGTTCTTGTAGTCTTTATTCAAAGAAATCAATTCCTTTTCACCAAGCTTCTTCACAAAGCATTCATTATTGATCTGGAAGATGCCGATGTCTCCAACTTCGATCTCTTGTGTAGCTTCAACGAGGAGAATGTCTCCATCTTGAAATGCAGGCTCCATTGAGGAACCATTTACGCCAATTGCATAGCTGACATTCCTGTATTCAGGCTTATCTGGAATTTCAATGTCCTTATCCGGGAGATTATCAATCACAAGCTGACCTGTTCCGGCAGAGGCATTTTTAAAATAGTAGCTAATTAGTCGCATTGGGAAAGAAGTAACAGGATGAGAAACTTCGCCAAGTTTACCGTATTTTTCAATGCGTTCGGTTTCTTTATCGAGACTAAAATTCACTATTTCTTTACCATGATCGTCAAGATTACGATATTTTTTTAATAAATCTTGTTCACCATATTTTAAAATGAATTTTGAATCAGGATAAACACCATAAATATCATTGATGGAGACATTTAAAATTTCGCATACTTCAAAAAGAATATCTATTGTGGGACAATTTGCACCTGTTTCCCAATTAGAAATTCTGGAAGGAACAACACCGAGTTTCTTTGCTAAATCCTTTTGGCTAATTCCAGCCGCTTCTCTATATTTTGAAATATTTTTTGAAATATTTTTCTTTATCGTATCATCACTCATAAGCAACCTCCTTATTTATAGGACAATAGTATCACAGAGATTTTGAAAACACAATGAAAAAATCAGAAAATCTGAAAGAATATATTGACAAAACAGAAATACTGAACTATAGTAAAGGAAATCAGAAAATCTGATTTAGAAAGGAGGAAAACAGATTGAAAGGTAGCGATATTAAAGAATATTTGATTGAGAATGGAATAAAGCAATCGTATGTATCAGAGAAAACGGGGATTCCTGCACCAATCTTAAATATGATGCTAAATAATAACAGAAAAATTGAAGCAAATGAGTATATGCGGATTTGTGATGCAATTGGAGTGCCATTAGAACAGTTCAAGCCCCGTATACCGGAGAAAACAAAAGAAGTACCAGATGCACTACTATCTGATACTTAATTTCGACCTATTTACTGCAATGAGATATCTGTGTTCCGGCTCAAGGCTCACCCACATTCGCGACTGTGGTTTACCGGAAATGATAATCAAAGTAGTGCACTTATCCAATCAGATATCGTGTTTCTTATACGATAGGTACTCGCTTAAAAATAGCCCTATTGCAAACACATTTTGTACTGGAGATGGTAAATCAACCAACACTCATCAAAGCGCAGGGCAAAGCAAAAACGCTTCCACAAAGGACGCATCCCTCCTTCGCTGTTAGGGTGGGTAAATATTAACATTATCGAAACAAAAATTCAAGTATTCGAAAGAACAAATCATATCAGAGAGGAGATGAGTAAAGATGGAATTAAAAAAGGTCAGAGTAATTTTAGAAGGCACAGGATATAAACGTGAAAATGGAGAAATCGTCTTATTGGCAACAAAACCAACAAAGACGATTTCTGTAGAAATTATTCAAAATAGCAAAGATGAGATGGAGAAATAACAGGATATTTTTTAACATCGCTTGAATCGATAGAAGGAACTGCGGAAATGCGAATTTCTCCATCGCGGTCATCGTCATAGTCGTCAAAGTGTATGTCAATCTGAACGTATTTCATACCATCTTTAAAGATTTGATCAGCGACTTTTATCAAATCGATGGCTTTGACAAAAGTTATCGCATCGTATGTTTCATTAGCACGTGACATAAAAATCTCCTTTCTTAAAATACTGAGACACGGCAATGTCCTGTAAGGAGATTATAGCACAAGAACTGAGGAAGTATAAAGAAGATGTTTTATCAGAGAGGAGATGAGTAAAGATGAACAAATTAGAAGAAATTCTTACTGGAATACCACAAGAGATAAAAACACTGGAAGTAGACACTGAAAAGAAGATTTTCAAGTTGAATGGTATCGATTTTGGAAAAGGATGTGAAGAATTTGTGATCAGTTGTACTGGTGGAGAAGGATTTAAGATTCGCATGGAACTTTCAAAACGTATTATCTATGCCAATTACGGAACAGACAATACGTTAGAAAGCGAACCAGAAGTAATAGAAAAAACTACGGAATAAACTGGGAGATAAATTGAGCCAGCTCTTTAACGTTGTTTTTAAATCTGTTTTCCATGTATTCAATGGCATCTGATGTTAATTCAAAAGATCCAGTAACCCAAACTTTTAAGCAATGCAAATGTTGTAATTCTGAGCATGTGGAATAAAAGTCATCTTCATGCCACGAAGAGAGAGAAGCAGTCTCATGAATATAGTCTTCAGAAAAACAACGAGATTCAGTTTTTGACTGTCCTGATTTTACTCTTTCCAAGTAATCATGGTAGCAGATACAGAGTAATGCTTCGGCATCTTTGGTCATAATGGCTGTCTCCTTTCATAATACTTGGACACGGCAATGTCCTGTAAGGAGATTGTAACACCAAAATAATTCAATAGAAAGAGTGTCACGGACAACTTTTAAAGCATTAGATAAGAACAGGAGGTGCAGTGTATGGAATATAAGAGAGTAATTCAGGAATTTCCAAATGGTACCAATATCAACCTTATTCCAATCCTCACACCGGAAGAGGAAGAAAAGCGGCATCAGCGGTTGAATGATGCAGCCGTAAGGCTTCTGCTTGCCCAGGAAAAAAAGGATAAGGAAAAACAGATGAAAGTTGCCACGTAGGAAGTGGCGGAAGGACAAGCTATGAGAGTGATCATTGAAAATTATTCGAGAGTTCCATTGCCTGTAGCAGTTTTAATGGTTTTCTTAAAGCTGAATGGAAATTCAGATAAGGAAAAAGAGAGACATGTTGTAATTGAAAAGCAGGAAAAAATCGATGGAACGATCTTTACAGTGAGGGATGAATGATGAAAAAGAAAATTTTAGAAGGCGTAGGAATGCTTTTCGTAGCGATTGGCAGTTGCGAACAGCTTGTTATGTTTGCCTTGATAGGATTTTACCTGCTTTATAGAGTGGCGAAAGGAGAAGATTATGAAGATTGCAGCGAAGACGGAGATTAGTCCTCATGAGGAAGCACTGATTCAGGATTTTATAAAGCAAATGAAGCAGGAACATCCAAATTTGGAATTGTCTATGAATGACATTTATGATTCGGCACTTCGCACCGGAATAGACGCTGTGTTAGAGCAGATCCGTACAGACCGCAGACAGAAAATAATGGAGGACTGGATACATGAAACAAAAAGCTACAAAAGAAAAAATGATAGCGGAATATAAAACATGGTTTGCTATTTTCCTCAAATGTTTAAGCGAAATAAAGGTTGATGCTCAGATCAAGGCAGAATATACCGAGGAATACCGGCACAAATTAACAGGAATGCTTGTGCTGATGAATGGCATGAAAGTGATCACAGACGAAGAATATCTGACCATGTATAAAGAAGTGGAGAAAGAATTTAATACAGAACGATTATATGGCTTCAGATATCTTATGAGAACGGAGGTGTTCCATGCTGACCGTGACTGAGGTTGTGGAAAAGATCTTCAAACAGCCGGATATATTCAACAGCGATATGGCAGCAGGCGAGTACTGCAAGGCAAAGTGGACGTACATAAACACAGTGTTTGTGGCCGGATTCATTGAGATGGACAGGGAAGCACTGGACAGGCTGTTAGAGATGTTCAACGAGAAAAAAGTGAAGGAAGCATTCAGGAAAGCAGGTGGACCAGATGATACAGGATGCAGACCTAAAAGGAAAACTGATCCTGCAGGCTGACATATTCCAGCATCATTACAGAAAAAAGGAATATGCAGAAGCAAAGCTGATAAGGGAAAGGGCAGGGATAGTCGCAGTGTTCATACGGCTGCCGGAGAAAGAGCGCACAGAGCTTTTTGGAGACAGGCAGGGAGACGAACCGGTAGAAGGATTGTTTGATGAAGAGAAATGCATTAAGGCGGGATTTGAGAGCATTAAGAGAGGCTTTGACATGCAGAGGATGACATATGAGGATGTCATGGCATTGGTAAATAAAAAAAGGGGTTAAGAAACTAGCACTTTCTTAACCCTGTGAGTAAAAACGTTGGGAACGTATAACTCTATATTTATATTACCACAAAAAGCCTGAAAATGCAAGGAAAACGGGGATTTTTCATCTCCGTTTCAGCCTTGATAAAGATATTAAACTTAGGACACGGTGGGGATATGACAAAAAGGAAACAGCACAGGTTTAAAGGTGGAAAGATCATTGATGTGGAAGAATACCACGATGGGAGATATGGAGCACCGGGATGTAAGAGAGAGAAGAAAAAGAATCCGACCAAAGAGCAGATACAGAAGATCAATGCGTGGAATAAGGCAAGACGATGCAGGTGGAAGCTGTTGGAGTATTTTTCTCCCGGTGACTGTTTTGCAACATGGACATATGAGGTGAAGAACAGACCGCCGGATATGGCAGGAGCACTGAAGGATTTCCAGAAGGGAATACGGAGCGTGAGGAAGGAATATAAGAAACGTGGACAGGAATTGTTCTGGATCAGAAATATCGAAAAGGGAACAAAAGGAGCCTGGCACATCCATCTGATCGTAAATGAGATTGGAGAGACAGCGAGTATTTTACAAAGAGCCTGGACAAAGGGCGGCACATGGTCGATTGAGATCCGGAACAGTAAATACTACGATGAGGATTTTTCAAAACTATCCAGTTACATGACAAAGGATGAACATACAACGGATAAGAGATCGGATGGAAGCCCGGCAAAACCACGTATCAGCGAATCAAATTATAACTCAAGCCGGAATATGCCGCTGCCAGAGCCGAAGGTGGACAAGCTGGTACGGTGGAAAGCAGAGCCGAAACCGAAAAAGGGATATTACATATCACAGATCCATGAGGGGATCAATCCGGTAACAGGATATAAATACAGGAGATACACGATGATCCGATTGAAAGAAGGTGACAGCGGATGAAAGAAGTGAGCATTTACATAGTGACCGGCATCAGGGGCAGATGGCAGCAGGACGGACATATAGGATATGCGCTGGAGTACTATAAGGAAAACTGCAAGTATCCGGCGGTGATAAGGGAAGTTGTACCGGTGCAACAGATGAATGAGAACCGATCGACATTAGAATCGCTTATCAAGGCACTGCACCGGATGAGAGAAAAATGTATACTGACCGTCTACACGGAATCCAAGTACCTGTACAGCGGATATGAAGATGCAGAGTATGTAAAACGCTGGAAACAGAACGACTGGACGAGGTCTGATGGTCACGAAATCAAGAACCGGGATAAATGGCAGGAACTGGACAGGCTCATGCAGGGCAATCTGGTCAGAATTTTGTTGAACCAAAGAAACGCTTATACCGAGAGTTTGTGGCAAGAGATCAAGATGAAGGAGAGATAAATTATGGCATTATTTGAAAGATTTGGAGAATTTGACTCTGTGGAAGAATTGAACATGACAGCAGAGGGATTAAAGGAAGAGGGAGACCTTGAAAGCCTTAAGGTGTTGGCAGAGGAGAATGGACTGGATGTAGCAGACGCAGAGGATTATGCAGACGGAATCGTGACGGAGCTGGCGAATAGTCTGTTGGCCGCACTTGGAAAACTGAAGGTGGAATATAAAGAACTGAAACCATGCGAGATCATGGAGGACTGGATCAGTTATATCGAGGTGTGCTGTTCAGAAAGTGAAGATATGGCTCGTGCGGTCAGATTAAAAAGTAAAAGCCTGGAAGGATGCATTGCAGCAGTATTGAAATGGTCATTTGCACATCAGTATCAAGTGCCGGATAAGATCAAAAAGGCAGCAGGTGTAAATGCCGGAAAGGTAACACTCGGTATTCCGGGATCTGCAACCGTAAAGAAGATCATAAGAGAATATTATCTCGGAAAGCAGGTGATCTGATGAAAGCGACAGAAGAGGAAGAGATCAACAGACTGGTGGAAATGACACCACCATTACCGGAAGATTTTAAACCATGGTGCGAAAAACAGATGAAAAGACCATTGATCTATTACCGTCGCAATGGAAAAGAAGCAGAGATCAAGTGTGCGGCATGTGGAAAGATTTTATATGCAAAGACAGCAGATATGCTGGAATATGGCACACTGGAGATTGAGACACCGAGAAAAGATCATCCGGCAAAGTGTGTTTATTGCGGGAATCAGTCATTTTATGAATGGATGTATATAACACGCAAAGAGTTAGACGAGAAACGATTCTACCTCTACCAGCTCACAGAAGATGGGACGCTGCTCATACGGATCTTTGATTATTACAGATCCAGCAGTGCGAGGCAGACAATGGAAAACAGCCTGACAGAACAGGCAAGATTCTTTCTGACATATGGGCAGGTAAAAAAACTGATCAGATTGTATACATACAGTGATGATGATTATGCATGGTGTTTAAAAAAAACAGCAGGATATCCGTACATAAAAGTGATCGAGGGAAAGACTTTTCCAGGATGGGAGCAGACGGTAAAGGAATCGAAATTAAAATACTGTCCGCTGGATGAGCTGGTCGGTGTGGTCAGAAAGCATTACCCATGGCCTTGGAAACCAAATGTGGCAGTAGTCGATGCCTTAATGACATACGCAAATAATCCGGCAATTGAGATGTACGTGAAGATGCATATGGATAAACTTGTCAGCAGGCTTGTATGGAGAGAGAGCATTTATGGAGATGTCAACAGAAAAAAACGGACGGTAAACGGACAATTGAAACTTGAAAAGAAAGAGAACATCAACAGGCTGGTAAAGGAAAAGGGAGATCCGGAGCTCCTGGAGATTCTGCAGTACGAGGAAAAAATGGGTTTTTCATGGAAAGCGGAGTGGGAAGACCTGTTCAGGGGGAAGTGGGATAAGAATACTGGAAAAAGAATCACAGGAATGCTTAAGTACATGACCATGCAGCAACTGGTAAACAGAACATGGAAGTATACAGGGGAGCTGACGGATTCAGCAAAAGGGAAGGAAGAATTCTGGCAGACATTTCTGGAATACAGCGATTACCTGAGAATGCGTGAAGAGCTTGGCTATGACATGACAAATGAGGTATTTATCCATCCGAAAGATCTACAGGAAAAACATCAGGAAATGGTAAAGGAACAGAACGCCAGAAAAGACGAGATGACCATTAAGAAAAAGAATAAGGAATTTGCCAATATCGCAAAGCGGTATGAAGGTCTGTGCAAGAGATATCAGGCGGCAGCAGGCGGTTATATCATCCGGCCGGCAAAGGATGCAGGAGAGATCATCATGGAAGGAAGAATCTTACATCATTGTGTCGGTGGAAATAATTATTTATCAAGCCATGATAAAGGCAGGAGTACGATATTATTTCTCAGAAACGAGAAAAAGCCTAAAAAACCATATATTACGATCGAGATCATAGGGACACATATTGTGCAGTGGTACGGGGCACATGATAAAAAGCCAAATAAAGAATTTTTTGAAAAATACCTGAAAGATTACGAAAATCAGTTGGAGCAGAGAGAAAAGAAAACAGAAAAAGTGCTGGTAGCAGCAGGATAGGAGAAAATTATGGAACAGGTAATAGGATACAGATCATATCAGGAATACAAGCAGGAACTGGATACGGAACTTAAGAAAACAGCAGAGGGATTTGTGCGTATCGGATATTTATTAAAAGTAGCGCGCGATACCAGTATTTTAGCGGAAAGCGGATATGACAACGTGATAGATTTTGCACGTGCGGAGTATGGTCTTGACAAGACACAGGTAAGCAGATTCATGAACATTAATGATAAGTTCTCAGAGGGCGGATATGCGCCGGAGCTGAAAGAAGAATATCAGGGATTCGGGTATGCGAAATTGTCAATTATGCTTCTACTCCCGGAAGATGTCAATAATGTGCTGACACCGGATTTTAGCAAGGCAGAAATCCAGCAGATCAAGGACGTAGTAGACGAGGAGAAAAAAACCACAGACATTGAGGTCATGCTGGAAAGGAAAGACGAGGTGCAGCAGGCTCTTGATAATAATCTTGAAAAAGTGGTTTTCCAATTGGGTAAGGATAATCCCAAAATTTATAAGGAACTTTGGGAAGCTGTAAAAAAGGAATCAGAAACAGGGAAGTATTTTATCAGACACCTGATACCGAATGGAAAAGCAGTTTATACAGTAAGGATTCCTGGCACAGGTTCACACATGCTTGCAATCACAGAAGAAAGTGAAGATGTAAAGCTTTTGAATTTAAGGGATGCGAGCCAGAATGAAAAATACAACAAAGAGGATGTAGAGAAAGCTTTTGGAAAGATATTTTTCAATACTGGAACATGGAAAGAATCATGGGAAAAAGAATATGGTGAAATACTTCCAGCAGAGAAAAATGCAGCAGTTGCACCGGTGCAATCGAAAGCGGCCCAACGGAAGGAAAGCAAGGTTATTGTCACGAAGAAACCGGAACCTGAGAAAAGCGTGCAGAATATTCCGGAAAGCGTTTCAAAAACACAGGAAAGCGTGCCAGAATCAAAAGAAACCGTTTCGGAAACAGCGAAGAAAAAGGAAATGACATTGAATGATGTAAATCCGGAGATTCCAGCGCCTGATCCAAAACCAGTTGAAGAGGATGTACCGGAAGAAAAGCCGGATGTGCAGCAGGATACCAATGAGCAGATACCGGGACAGGACGAGATTGAGAACCATCCGGAGTATATGCCGGAGAAGAAAACAGACCAGCAGATCATTGAGGATGCGAAGAGGACGATCGACACGATCCGTGTAAGCTTAAGCGGATGGGAGTATACGATACCAAAGAACACTTTAACCGCAGTGCTGGAACGTGTGGATTATCTGAAAGAGACTCTGCAGGAGCTTATGAAGGGAGAAGCAGATGAAAGTAATGTTTAGGATCAGGCTTTTCTTATGGGCGGCATGGGTGAGGATACCGAAGCCGTGGAAAAAAAGAAAATACAATAAAATATTTGAGCAGATGCAGCAGGCGGTGAGGAGATGAAGAAAAGCAAAAAAAATAAGGTCAACTACAATTTTCCAAAAGAAACCTGTGAACTGATCGCAGAACGGGATGGTAATGAGTGCCTGTTCTGCAAGCTTGGATATCACATGGACAAGTGCAGATCAGAAATGCTTTTAGAAATACCGGATATCATGCATTACATAAATAAGAGTCAGGGCGGACTTGGTATTGAGGAAAATGGTGTGCTTGGATGCAGATTTCATCACGGACTGCTGGATAACGGCAACTTAGGACTCCGGCCGGAAATGCTGGAGATTATGAAAGAGCATCTTATGCAGCAGTATCCGGACTGGTCAGAGGACAAGCTTGTTTATAAAAAATGGGATTTTCCAACTTTTAAATAATATATCACGTAACTGTCAACAGAGGATTTCCGGAAGCGTAGCTGGGGCTTCCGGAAGAAAGGAAAATTATGAAACAGCCAAGTAAACCGACAAGAGCACAGAAAGTGATTATTTCTGCACACAAACTAAGACCGGAAAACTGGATGGTCGTATACGAGAGCAAGGACACATTGGAAGTCATCAGTAAAAAGACATCCATGCGGAAGGTTTTGAATAAGTGAGGTGGAATCATGCAAAAGAAATGTAAATATTGTGGGAAAGAATTTAACAGTACAAAAAATGACCGCAGATATTGCAGTGACGAATGCAGAAAGAAGAGTCAGCTTGAAATGAGCAAAAAACGCAGAAAAGGTGCACACATTAAAAAGCCGAATGCAGCAGTCGTTGATATAGCAGTAAAAGCCAGAAAAGCAGGTATGACATATGGACAGTATGTAGCAAAGATGGGAGACACGGATCATGCGGAAAAACACAAAAAAATATAAACGAGAGCTTGCAGCAGCAAAAGCAGATATCAAGAGATTACTCACTGAGGAACATTTACCGTGTGAATTTTGCAGATATGAGGCACAAATGGACGTACCGTGCACGCAGGGCGATAAAGAATGGTGCAGACAGCATGCAGTCTGGAAGGGAGACTTAAACGGAATTGACAAAAGCAAAGCCAAAGATTCACTCATTGAAGAGTTGAAGAAGGCAGCATATGAAAAGTTCGGCAATGCTGGCATGGGCGGAGAACTTATCGTAAACCTTGACGATGCAATAGCAATCATAGATAAGTTTTTGGTCAGTTAAATTAGATTTTTAGTGGAGGTGAAAAAGGTGGCTTATGGCTATAAAAATTTATCAAAAGCGCAAGAAGATGCTATATGTGTTATGAAGGCGCATGGTAATACTTTGATAAAAATACACGGATTTTGGACATATGAAAATTGTGAATTTCACGAATACCATGATAGTGTCAAATGACCTATGAAAAAACTGAGCAAAAGAAAAAGGCTCAGATGAA
>ERZ780190.307-NODE-307-length-55634-cov-4.165800_pt1 | contig 55634 bp, 71 predicted proteins | sample MGYA00510980_ERZ780190 | MGnify/ENA primary metagenome ERZ780190 (study PRJEB29588, sample SAMEA1972188) | human gut metagenome | biome: human gut; feature: human-associated habitat; material: faeces | place: Denmark | collected 2008/2010 ... | reverse complement strand
AAGATGGCATGGGGACTGGTGCCGTATGTGCAGGCCCTGCTTCTGGCCCGGTATCTGCGCGGAGATATGGATGAGTATCCTCCGTTTTTATGGAAATAAGAGGGAAAACGATGTTAGTGTTGATTACATACGATGTGAACACGACGGATGCGGCGGGGAAGCGCCGCCTTCGGAACGTGGCGAAGCTGTGCGTTGCGCACGGACAACGGGTGCAGAACTCGGTTTTTGAATGCAGCTTGGATGCAGCGCAGCTTTGCGGACTCAAAGCCGAATTGACAAAGTTGATTGACAGCCAGAAAGACAGTCTGCGTTTTTACTATTTGGGTAACAACTACCAGACCAAAGTAGAACATATTGGTATCGACAGAGGAATTGCTGCGGATCAGCCGCTTATTTTATGATCTGGTGCGAGAAAGAAGCATACATAAAAAATGCAGAACATTCGCACCGGAAAAATAGTACTATTATTTTGAAAAGAGTAGAAAGAACACTATCAAAATGAGATAGTTCTTTTGAAATTAATTGCTTTAAACAATTTTGGTCAGAAAATAACCTAGATTTCTGGTTGAAATTGCTGTCGCTCCCCTCGCGGGAGCGTGGATTGAAATTTGCGTATGCGGTCACCCACACGCCCCACTGATAGTCGCTCCCCTCGCGGGAGCGTGGATTGAAATATCTACTGCAACGCTTTTAACAAGATCGCTGATTGTCGCTCCCCTCGCGGGAGCGTGGATTGAAATTTAGTTCTCTGTGAACAACAAGTGTCATCTCACTTGTCGCTCCCCTCGCGGGAGCGTGGATTGAAATGATTATTGCTAATATAGTACAAGAAGCGTTTTGCAGTCGCTCCCCTCGCGGGAGCATGGATTGAAATCAAGCGTGGTACTTGGGAGATCGACAAAAAGATCTGTCGCTCCCCTCGCGGGAGCGTGGATTGAAATTTTTTTATACTATAAGAAGACGGTTGGAATGTTTATTCCACTGCTGAGAAATGGACAGGAAAAAATGGTTAGCGTTTCTGTTGTTGGGGAAGACAGAATCATTTATATATCTTCTGATATGTTCAAACTATATGAACAGGGATTGAGTGAACCTGATGGAATTAGACTAAAAAAGAGTTTTATTTAAGTTTGTGCTCGGAGGAAGTATGTTATGTTTGATCCATGGTTGAAGATATGTCTAATTCTGAAAATGCACCGGATGTTGCAGCAACATTTAAATGCGATAATACGAGTGGGATAAGTTGCTCGAAAACAATGAATAATCTTGTGGCTGTATCGAAACACACAAGAATATGGTGTGAAAGAAAATTGGATAACAACCGTTTTGGAAAATCTTTCGAGAAACCGGATGCAAAGAATTAGAGCTGCTTCCTTGGTCGAACAAGCTGCCAGTGGAATGCAGATAGTAACTTTAATGATATGTGGTAAAAGGCAAATGGAAATTCCCAGCAAATATAGAGCTAATATATACGCATATTTGTTTATTGGGATGGAAGATTAAAAGGGTGATCTGCAGATCTCTGAAAATGGTAGAAAGATAATGTAAAATAGTGAAAAAATAGTGTAATTTTAATGGAAAAATTAGCACTCTCGTGATATAATGAGCCTCAGAGAAAAACAAGCGGATGCGAAGCAGACAGTTGTTTTTCTTGGATCATTAACGAGCAAATAAGCTTGTGAAACAAGCGAATAAGTTCTGAAAGAGCGGATTTGTGAGTTTGATAAAAGGCTAATTGATGTTTGATATAATATACGTATCAGGAGGGTGCTTTTTATGATTAAAGTAACTTTGTCAAATGAAATATTAAAGTATATTACGGAGATAGATAAAAACAGGTATAAAGCATCAGAGGTTTCGTTGCCTATTGCGGTAGCAAGTAAGTTGCGGAAAATTTCAAAGAAGAAAAGTTCCTATGCATCTACTAAAATTGAGGGAAATCCTTTATCGGAGAAGCAGGTGGATGAGGTTATAGATAGCGATGAACGAAAACACTATCTTAAACCGGAGCAGGAGGTTCGTAATTATTTCCTGGCACTGAATTATTTGGAAGAGAAAGCGGCAAAGAAGGAGAGGTTTTCCAAAAAACTGATATTGGATGTACAGAAGTATGTTGAAAAGGGAGCTTCAAAAGAAAAAATCGGACTTCGAGGACCAATGCCCCCCGGAGTATTATTTGCGGTATATGATTCACAAACAGGGAATCCTGATTATATTCCTCCGGAATATATTGATATATCGGATCTGTTGGATGAATTGGTGGAATATGTGAATGCAACAGATGATCATCCGCTCATAATTGCAGCTGTAGTGCATTATCAGCTTGTAACAATTCATCCATTTGAAGATGGAAATGGGCGGACCGCAAGGCTGCTCTCGGGATATATTTTAGATATCAACGGATATGGTTTTAACGGAATTGGCTCATTAGAAGAGTACTTCGCATATGATATTGATGAATACTATGAATCAATCCAGATGGGGCTGCCTGCACTGTATTATTCGGGACGAGAGAATCCTCCGCATCCTGAGATTTGGATCAATTATTTCCTTCGCATGGTGCTGCTATACTCAAATAAGGTTTGCGAATTGTCGGAGAGTTCAAACAACGAAGAATTGGAAGGAAGCCTTTCGTATCTAAAAGGGAAAGAGAAGGAATTGCTCTTGCTGCTCATGAAGAACTATAAAAGAGAGTTCACGCCTATCGAAGTCAGCAAAGAGCTTAAGGTTACAAATAAGACTGTAATCAATCGACTTGCAACACTTGTAAAAAATGGTTTCGTCATTCCGAATCTGGTTAAGGAACGTATACGTTCCTATGAACTTTCTGATTTTACCAAGCAGAATGAGAAGGAGATAAGAAAGCTTTTGAAGTGAGGCGGGAGATTGATGAAATAATGGATGGCAAAGTGGATAACAAAATTATAAAAAATTCCGTCCGCTTTTGTGCTATAATTTATAAATAGATGGAATCGTGAGGAGGTGATGTATCATGCTTACTGACGATGAGATTAGAGAAATATGTGACCGTTATGAGCTTATATATAATATAACAGACAATGTAGTTTTTATTCGCTCAGCATGTGGACGTTGGAACATATTTTTGCGAGGAGATGAGGTTGTCAATCTACGCCACGAGAATTATCGATGGGCGAAGGGGACAGCACAGAAAACACACAAGAAATTTGCTGAAAATTATCACGACCAGGAATTGGAAACGAAGGACTTTCGTGAAGTGGTCAGTTATATTGTGAGACATGATAAGAAGATGTTGCGCAATTTTAAGAAAAAAACAAAGATGGATAAAATATTTGAGGAAATCGAGGAAAATCAATGTTCTGATTAACAGGGAAAGGTAGGTAGAATACTATGGATTTTTTTGGTTGGGAAGATTTGGACGGGGACGGTCATGTTGATGAAGTTGAGAGCCTGCTTGCAGACGATCTTATGTGTACGAATGATGAGGAACGTGAAATGAATGATGGAATCGGAGGTTTGGGTCCGACCTCTGGGTCATTTGGGCTGGAAAGTGGTCTTGACGGCGATGTGGATGAGGAATTTCATGATGGACTGGAAATAGATTTACTGAATGCTGATATTGATCCGGATGATTTTCGGTTAATGGATGAGGAGGAAAGACTCGAGGCTTTGGATGACGCTGGTTTGGATCCTGATGATTTTGATGATTTTTTATGATTTTTGACATTGATTATAGTAATAGTGTGATGACATAGAGGACGGTATTCTTGATCGCGAGCAAAGACTTAGATCCTGCTCGCGATCTTGGATACCGTCTTTCTGGGATTCGAGCTTATATTCTCTCCAGATATCTCCTGCGGTAATATTCCATGGTTCTGTATTCCAAAATATCATGCATATGTTTTATAAAAGCATCGTTTTTTACGATATCTTTTAGGTCATCTCTAATTGCAAGTGCAAAGCCGTCTTTTTCGACAAAGAAACCTTTTCCCGAAGCCTTCAAATATTTAATAGGCATGCTTTTGGCTTTGCGCAAATGTTGCTTATCTGTTATAGATTTGTATTCATCATATGTAATGTCCGCGGCAAAATCTTTCCAGTTTTTGCCGGTATTAAAAAAGTCTTTCCATGCTGCAAGAACTTCGTCATCCTTGACAGCTAATCGTACATTCCCATGATTAAAAAAGCTATAAAGAATAGGCATTTTATAGACCTTCTGCATATCTGTTGTTTCAATTAATGTCAGAAAGTCCTTGCCCAAACCTGAGCAAAGTGTTTCCTCTGTCTCAGAGAGCTCGTGCAACTTCTCCAAAAATTCCAAATAATGCCGGAATGGATTTTCTTTGGCATGCGTTATGCAATATCGGTAAACATCATCATCCATATAGGTGAATAATTGCATACGTGTAGGAATCTTGCCATCGAGCTTTTCTTTAACGCGATAAAATTCATGTGTTATCCGCTCTTTTGCCGTAAGGGATTTTTGATCTAATTTCTTAAATAGGTCAATTAAGCGCATATCGAAATCTACAATACAGTCATCTGGATATTCTATGCTGGAAAGATCGGTTGGAGCGTTCTTATTAGAATCTCCTCCGCCTGTTAACAACAAAGGTACCCGTCCGGCTTTTTCGTAATTTCCTATGAAGTCAAGCACATTTAGGTATGTTTTTCCTTTGCTGATCCTAAGTCCGCGTCCTAATTGCTGTAAAAAGACAACAGGAGATTCTGTGGGTCTTAAAAACATAACCATATCAAGATCTGGTATGTCAACACCTTCATTGAACATATCAACGGAAAAGATCACTTTAATTTCCTGGCTTTTCAACTTCTGTATAGCGATATTTCTTTCTTCAGAAGGTTCACCGTTGGTATTACTATATACAGCCACAGCATCTATACCTCGGGCACAAAATTCTTTAGCCATTTCATTTGCATGTTTTCGAGAACAACAAAAACCCAACGCTCTCTTTGAAGGGTATTTTTTATAATATTTATATATCAGGTCATAACGATCTTTATTTCCTATATAGGCTTTGTCGAGTTGTTTTTCATCATAATGGCCCCTTACCAAGTGAATAGAGGAGTAATCAACAGTGTCATATATGCCATAGTAATGAAAAGGAACAAGAACCCCTTTATTAATAGCTTCTTTTAATGAAATTTCATATGGAACATTGTAGTCGCATATTTCGTAAATGTCTTTGCCGTCCAATCTTTCCGGTGTTGCTGTAAGACCTAGCAAAAACTTGGGCTTAAAATAATTTATTATTCTCTGATATTGATCATTTACTGCATGATGAAATTCATCAATAATCAGGTAATCAAAATAATCCGGGGCAAAATAATTCTCCGTCAGATATTCACTCCTGCCAAGCGTGGCAACAGATGCAAATATTACAGACTTATCTTTATCTTTCTGCTTACCATAAAAGAATCCGTAGTCGTTTGATTGTCTGACATTTCTAAATGATATGGCAGCTTGCTTTAATATTTCTTCTCGGTGTGCAACAAATAAGACTTTCTGGTATTTAGCAGAATCAAATGCTGCCAAATACGTTTTTCCAATGCCCGTAGCGGCATGGACTAACCCCTTTGTGGCGCCTTCTGACCTGCTATCTGCTAAGGCGTACAAGGCTTCGATCTGTGGACCCCTTGGCTGGAATAGTTTTCTTACCGGCGTATCGGAATTATCCTCAACAGCATCATATCTTGCTAAATCTTTGGATACAGCCGGCTTATGCCAATTTTTTGAATATCGTTTCAATTCATTATCATCAATTATGATAGAGTGATTTTCAAACAAATCCTGAAATGTGTCATAGAATAACACAAAATCTTTATGGTTGTCCTGGCTGTTAAGACGATAATTCCATTCAATTCCGGAAGTGAGGGCACTGCGTGATATGTTGGAAGAACCAATATATATGTCTTCGTAATTTTCGTAATGAAAAATGTATGCTTTCGGATGGAATGAACGATGTTTGTCGTTATAGAATCTCATGTCTACGCGATTTCCAAGTTCGTTTTTTAATAGATATAAGGCTGAGGGCTGCGTAATTCCGAGATAATTTCCGGTTAAGATCCGGATCTGCACACCCCTGTCAAGAGCTGTTTTTAGGTCATTTAAAATGAGCCTGACTCCGGACTCCATGAGAAAAGAAACGATAATATCAATTTTCTTAGCATGTAACATACTTAATTTTAACTGGTAATATAAATAGCGGTTTCTATTATTGTCACCGGTCATGACGTCGGTCTGTTCTATTTGCGTTTCGTCAATGTCTAGCTTTTTCGTAAAATTAAATTGAGCCATTTTTCATCACCTCTTCCTGGTCTGGCATCAGCAGTAATCCATTCTTCTTCTATCGTTAATTCTTTAAATTCTTGAATAAAAATATCAAAGGATTTTTTTGTCATATATGTAAAATATCTTCCATCTTTTATTCCTTCGAAAGTGCCATACTTAAATGATGTGTATATAACCCCTCCTTGTTTTAGGGCTTTGGTCATTTTCTTCAGCACGTCAGTCAGTTCATTGTGCGGCAAATGTAAAATTGATGAACACGCCCAAATGCCATCGTATTTATCGATTTCGGATAGTTCTTGAAAATACATTTGTTTCACTTCGATTCCCGTATATTTTTCTGCCAGCCGGCAGAGTTCTTCAGAACCATCAACGGCATCTACATGAAAACCGAGTTCGAGGAAGTATTTCGTGTCTCGACCTGATCCACAACCAAAATCCAGAATGTAAGAATTCTTTTCGAGTTTGGAAAGAAACAAATCCTGAATTTGAGTTATATTTGCGTTGACTGTGTTGTCGCAAAACTCAGCAGCATTGCGATTATAGTATAAAATTGTTGAATCATAATAATTGTGTTTCATTGATTCCACCATACTTTCTATAGCTTGTATCATGTACCATAATGGAAGTTGATATAATAAAAATATTATATTCTATAATTAGAACAATGACAATCGGATAATTAGTTCCTATAAAAGGCGTAAATCAGGACAAAGCGCTTGCGTGGAAAGGAATTGAAAATAAAATATACAAATAAATGTTACATTAAAAATAAATAATAATTTATTTTTAAGGGAGGACGATATGATGAAGAAAAAGGGACTATTATTGTTAGCAATATTCTGTATTAGCATCTTTTGCTGTTCATGTGGTAATAATCAGAGTAAAACAAATACACCAACGCAAAAAGAACAGTATCAGGCAGCGCAGAAATTATATGATGCGCAAAAATATCAAGAAGCATATGACGGTTTTAAGGCATTGGGTAAATATAGTGATTCATTAAGCAAGGCTTCTCAAAGTTATGCATTGATGATTAGTGATGCGATGCAGGGAGGAGATTATGAAAAAGCATTAACACTGCTGAAAGCATCAGATATAGACCAATTGCAGATTGATGATAAGGATACGTTGATTTTGCAATGCCAGTATGGACAGATATTGGATAAAATGAATCAAAATGATTTTGAAGGAGCGCGTGCATTAATTGCATCATTAACAGATCAGAATGTGGCTGCGGAAGTTGCGACAGAGTGCGATTACAAGCAGGGGAGTTATTTGTATACACAGAAAAAATACCAAAATGCGGCGCAATATTTTACAAAAACTCTTAATTATGAACAGACAAGTGATTATTTATAGAAAATTGCAAAAAAATTAGTTAAACAAAAGAAATACGATGCAGCATTAAGCATTTGTAAACAATTAGGAAATACAAAAGCTGTGAAAAAAGTGGTGGCTAATATTTACACTAAGCAGAAGTATGCCCGTTTTAAGAAGGGGGTAGAGGAAGGGGAGTATCTTTTGACGGAAGATTTACGGTACTTAACAGCATCGGAAACAGAGCAGATTTTAAAGAAGTATTTTTATGGAACATGGGTAGAGTATACTACGCAAAAGAAACTTACTATTACAAAATATGAACGTGGAGGAAAAAGGTACGGAATATACACAGCGACCACAGATGGCTGCTTTACAACCATATATTACTATTATATGGATAATCCGAAGAAAATATATATAGATTGGCATCATGAAATGAATGTTCCCGGATATGTTTCGCATTATGCGATTGATGCAAGACAACAGGATGGTTATGCATACGAGGAGTATACGTATTTGCCAAAGTCGTTGCAGGATATTCGGGAAAATGATCGTTTGCCGGGATATGAAGAAGATCAATACACGGACACCACAAACGATACTTCGTCGAGCGACAATGGCAATAATAATTCATCAAATTCAGATAGCAGCTCACAGAATGATTTTGATGAAAACGAGGTAGTTGCAATTGCAGAAGCTGGCCTTGGGGAGGCAATACTTAAGACATCATATGCAAAGTATTCCACTGGCTGGACGAATCAAGGAGTCGTAAGTGTTAAGAAGAATAGTTTTGGAGAGCCTCAAGTTAAATTTAAGGTGTTTTTTCCACAAAAAAATAGCGTGAAATACGTTGATGTAATACTTATGAAAAGTCCAATGCAGGGATATCAAGTTTTTCGTGGTGTGATTTATTGATAGAGGGTGAGTGTCCGCAGGATATCAGATGGCTGGTATTTGAAGTTGATATTATGTTTATATGATAGGAACCAACATATTTCACAGGGAATATGTGAGAATATTTTGTCAATTTTACCAGTAGATTTTTTATAAAAAATGTGTATAATATATGTAAGCAGAAATACAAAGACTGCATTTGCACACTTGATAACAAGTGTTTTTTGGCTGACGAAGCCACCATTGAAAGGATAATTTGACCGACGAGGTCTCTCTGGCTTGCCAGAGTAGGGTATGGTTAGCGCCGTACCCTTTTTTTCTATAAAATTAAGGAGGCGGGACATTGAACGAATATCTGAAAGCACAAAATAAAACCAATGAAATAATCATCTGTAATAACTTCACCAGCAATGAACTTGATCGTTTTTCAGTATCTGATTTTCGCTGGGCGGATAATAGAACAAGACAATTCCGACACAGGCAGGTAAAAAAGGGGGAAATCTACCAGTTTGAGTTTGGTAAGAATTATAAACCTGAAATGTCCTATGAGCACAGAGGTCTGGTCATTGGTGTAAAGCAGAAACTGCTTTATGTTCTACCGATTTTTTCTTATGTTGCTGCGAAACATACTGATGTCTATCATCCTACAGATAATCCTAATTCCAAAAGTGATATGTTTTTATTGAAGTCAAGTGAATTTTCATTTATTAATCATGATTCTGTACTGAAACTGAATGATATCCGAACAGTCAGTATCAACCGCATTCTTTATCAACAGAATGGCAGACTGTCTCCAGATTCTGATACATATAAGCAGATTGAACAGTTAGTTATACAAAAATATTTTCCCAGTTTCTACTATGACTACAATCAGCTTCGGCAAAAATCGTTGTCACAAGAAGAAAAGCTAAAGGAAAATGATACTGTCCTAAATGGACTTATTTCCGAGAATGAAGATTTAAAGAAACAAATTGCTGCATTGCAGAAACAACTTTCTAAAAATAATAATCAATAGCGTTTATTAGTACTCATGTTCATTTGCCAATTCCCCACCTGCCTGTTAAAATATAACTATAATTACTGTGTATGGATTTTCGTACGATCCACACAATAATAGAACAAACAACAAAGCAAACAGTATGCCCTTGGATTCACACTAAGCGGATCTGGGAGAATGGAGGTTCACCATGAATAAGCAAATTTCTAAGATTTTGACAATGCTGGTGATCGCATGTATTTGTGTGACAACAGTTGGAGCGGAAGCTTCTGCATCTGCGTACAAGATGTTTATGTACAAGAAGGGTGTGAAAGTGTATCGGGAGGCATCGCTTACGAAGGGAAAGAAGCATTATACGAAAGGAACCAATCGCAAGGATGAAGCTACGCAATATCAAATTGTGAAGATGACGGGTAAGCGCATTGTGGTTCGTCCGCAAAAAGGATATTTCGACAGTGCCGATCCTTATTTTTTGAAGAAAAAGATCACGTTGAAGTTATCGAAGAAATGCCGATTTTATTACACAGATGTATTGTTTCCGTTAGATGGGGAGAAACGAAAATATCGTCGTGTGTCCAAGAAATCGGTCAAGAAGTACATGAAGGAGTTAAAGATTTATTATTCACAGATAGAGAATGTCGGCAAGTATTACAATGGTGGATATGCCGGTGAAATTTATATGAAGAATGGGAAAGTGGTGGCTGTACTCAGTAACGGCGGTGACTGATGTTGCAGTGTCTGTGGTGACTGATGCCACAACATACATTGAGGATTCAAAGGAAAGAGAGAACTTATGGAAGAGATTAAGTGGGCGGTTCTTGGGACAGGCGTGATTGCAAATGAGATGGCGGCTGCGTTGGCAAAGGACGGACGCAACATTTATGCGGTGGGCAACCGCACGCACTCGAAAGCTGTTGCGTTTGCTGAGAAGTATGGGATCGAGAAAGTGTATGATGATTTTGAGGAAATGTTTACCGATCCGGATGTGGACGTGATATACATTACAACGCCCCACAATACGCATTTGCCGTTTATGGAGAAAGCCTTACGTGGCGGCAAGCATGTTTTGGCGGAGAAATCGATCACATTAAATAGCGCAGAGCTGGAACGAGTACGTGCGTTAGCAAAGGAAAAGAAGCTGATCTTGGCGGAGGCAATGACGATCTATCATATGCCGCTGTATCGTAAATTACGTGAGATTTTGGCTTCCGGACGTCTTGGCAAGGTGAATCTTATAACGATGAACTTTGGCAGTTTTAAGGAATACGATATGCAAAATCGATTTTTCAATCGTAATCTTGCCGGCGGTGCGATGCTTGATATCGGTGTATATGCTTTGTCGTTTGTGCGGTGGTTTATGGAGTCTAAACCGGACGTCGTGCTTTCGCAGTATAATCCGGCACCGACCGGAGTGGACGAGTCATCGGTTTTCGTACTCAAAAATGCAGAAGCGCAAATGGCAACAGTGGCATTGAGTTTGCATTCGAAGCAGCCCAAAAGGGGAATGATTTCCTGCGAAAAAGGTTATATTGAGATCATGGAGTATCCGCGCGCAGAGGAAGCGGTGATCACTTATGTTGACGGAACGAAGGAGACAGTGCGTGCCGGTGCGCATGAGGATGCACTTATGTATGAATTGCAGGATATGGAAATGGCGATCCAAGGAGATACATCGCACATATATGCAGAGTATACGGAAGAGGTCATGGAGATCATGACAAGTTTGCGCCGCGAGTGGGGAATTGTTTATCCGGAAGAGGAGGCATGATTTCATGGAAGAGCGATTGAAGGTTGAGGTGCAGATTTCCTCGTATGATGCAAAAGGGCTGCAATGTTTTGTTGCAGAGCAGATACAGAAGTATCGGCCGGAGGAATCCGGTCCTAAGAAAATGTTCAAAAAGGTTGCGGGCTCTTTGGTTAAGAGAATACCATGCCAGGCAGAATTGCAGCTTGCATTGAATGTGCTTAGTGTCCCGGCGGTCAATCGTAATTTATCTCGTGAAGCGACGGAGGCGGTCAATCATTGGCTGGCAGGCGTTGCAGGTACAGATGGGAAAGAAGACGAGAGCGTTTTGACGATCGACAGATTTTCCTGTCAATTGCGCGGTGAGAAGATGGATTTGCAGGCAGATGTGAGTGGATTTAAGCTGGAACGGTTATTGGACTGTCTGCTTCCCCAAGGAGACAGCGTGGGAATCCGGGTTTTGCAAGGGATCCGTAACAACATTTCCGAACAGGAATCTTACCAATTACTGGAATATATCGTGTGGTGGGCGAATGAACATCGAGTGTATCAACTTGCACTGGATACATTGCAGAAAGAAGAGGCTCCACAATATAAAGCGCTTCGCCAGATTCAACCGCATATTGAATATGTGCACGTGATCAGAGACATAACAAAATAAGAAATCACATAAAAACTCTGCGTTCTTCGGCAATTATCTTAGTTCTTTGATGACAGAACAATTTAATATATTGGCTGCAAAATAGTTTTTTAATGCTGACATAATAAGCAATATGTGGTCGCGGCGGATTTGAGGTATGGGAAGTTTGAGTAGGTGAAATGAGAGGTTAAAGGAAGAAAGGAATATCGGCTTATGATGTATCAAATAGGGAATATTCCGGTGCAAATTGTCCGCTCCCGGCGTAAAACGATTTCATTGGAGATCAAAAAAGACTGCCGGGTGGTGTTACGTGTGCCAAATCGGATGCCGAAGCGGGACATTGTTCGATTTTTGAACGAGAAACAAAGCTGGCTGGAAGAAAATTATGCAAAGATGGTGCAGCGAAATAAAGTGCGAATGGCGGCTAAGGCAAGGTACCATTTATCGGACAGTAAAATTCATGAGCTTGCAGAGCAGGCGGTTGAGGTGGTGCCAAAGCGCGTGGCGCATTATGCGGCCCGGATGGGTGTGACTTATGGACGCATTACGATCCGTCATCAGAGAACCCGTTGGGGCAGTTGCAGCAGCAATGGTAATTTGAACTTTAATTGTTTGTTGATGTTAGCACCGCCGGAAGTGCTGGATTATGTTGTGGTGCATGAATTATGTCACCGCAAATACATGAATCATTCGAAGCAGTTTTGGGCAGAAGTGGCAAAGGTGATGCCGGATTATAAAAAATGCGAACGCTGGTTAAAAGAGGAAGGCAGCTTGCTGATTGGGTAATATTGGAGAGAAAAATGTATACTATTTTGACCGTGGAAGACGATTTACATATTAATAATTTATTGAAGGAAGCGCTTGGCAAGGCGGGGTATGCCTGTAGTCAGGCGTTTTCTGGGACAGAGGCTTTGTTGTGGTTAGAACACAATGAATGTCAGTTGATCTTGCTGGATCTTATGTTGCCGGGATTATCAGGCGAAGAAGTGCTGCAGCAGATCCGCCAAACAAGTAATGTGCCGGTCATTGTGTTGACGGCAAAAGGCGAGATGGAAGAAAAATTGGATCTGTTGACAAGTGGTGCAGATGATTATATGACAAAGCCTTTTGACGTGAAGGAAGTTATTGCCAGAGTGCAGATTCAATTGAGACATTTGCAGCATGGCGCAGGTGAAGAGTCCACGCATTTAAAATGTCGAGGGATGGATTTGGATAAGGAAACGCATCGGGTGATGATTGATGGTCAAGAATTGGGACACTTGACGCGACAGGAATTTGCAATTTTGGAATTGTTATTGGAACATCCGGGGCAGGTATTTAGTAAAGAGGCAGTGTTTACTTATGCTTGGCAGGAGGAGTATATGGGGGAAACCAAAACATTGGATGTTCATATCAGCAATATTCGCAAAAAGATTAAGAAAATTACAGAGCAGGAATATATACAAACAGTATGGGGAATCGGTTATTGTATGGTCGCGCATTTATAAATCTTTACTATTTCTTTACTATTTCTTAGCGATATATTCGGAAATGGCAGTTATGATAGTCTATGTAAAACAAGAGAGAGCACAGAAAGGATGAATATGAGCGAAGGCAATAGAAAAATGTTATTGAAAACGAGAGGTTTGACGAAGCAGTTTGGCAAACATGTTGCAGTTGACCACGTGGATATGCACATACGGCGGGGCGCGATATATGGATTTATCGGCAGGAATGGTGCAGGCAAAACGACGGTTTTAAAGATGATCGCGGGATTAGCGGACCCAACTGCTGGCGAGTATGAGATATTTGGCTGTTCCGGAAAATCATTAGCGAAAGTACGGTCGAGAGTGGGATGCCTTATTGAGCAGCCGGGATTGTATCCGAATATGTCAGCGCAGGACAATCTTATGATTAAGGCAGAGTTGTTTGGAATTTGTGATAAAAAATATGCAGAAGAATTGTTGGAATTAGTCGGTCTGGTACATGCCGGGCGCAAAAAGACAAAGCATTTTTCGCTTGGTATGAAACAGCGGCTTGGTATTGCTTTGGCTTTGGTAGGCAACCCGGATTTTTTGGTGTTAGATGAGCCGATCAATGGGTTGGATCCGCAAGGCATTGTGGAGATCCGTGATATGTTGCAGCGTTTGTCTGAGGAACGAAATATTACAATATTGATTTCCAGCCATATCTTGGAAGAATTATCAAAGCTGTGTACGGATTTTGGGATTATTCACAATGGTGTGTTACTACAGGAGATTTCGCAGGAACAGTTGATACAGCAATGCAGCAAACGATTGGAACTTACATTAGATCAGCCGGAGCAGGCGATGCCGATTTTGGATCGACTGGGAATAACTCGTTATGAGATGATCGATGTCAACCATTTGTATTTGTATGAACGGCTGGAGGATAGCGCGCAGATCAATGCACAGTTGGTTGAAGCGGGGGTGTTTCCGAGGGAATTACGGATTTACCAGGAAGAATTGGAACGTTATTTTTTGAATATGACAGCAGAAAAATAGGTTGTCGGTGAAAGGAGCAATAATATGTGGAATAGTATTCGCATGGAATTATATAAAATATTTCGGATGAGATCTTTTTGGGTGATCAGTATTATTATGATCGGCTTGGTTTTTATGACAACAGAGTTTAACTGTGATGATATGAAGGCTGCGAGACAGGAACAAAGTGCATCAGAGGGGAATGTTTCGGGACAGGAACAAAGTACATCAGAGGGGAATGTTTCGGGACAGGAACAAAGTGCATCAGAGGGGAATATTTCGGGACAGCAGAACAAAGATGGTCTGCAGGTAAGTAAAGCGAAGAAAAAAGATCAGGCAAATCTGGAAATAGGGTCAGCGAACGATAATAACGCTACAATATTTTTTGGTATTTCCGAGGACACCAGCGAGATGGATGCAGAGTCAGTAGAAGTCTTAGATATGTTTTTATTGCATTTGAAATCGGGTATTTTGACAATGATGGCGCTTATTTTTGCGATAATGTTTGTGATGTTAGATATCAAAAATGGATATATCAAAAATATTGGCGGGCAGATGGAACATAGGCGTCACCTTGTGTATGCAAAGTGGATCGCCATGGCGATATATACAGTCGTATTTGATTTGATCAGCTTGGCTGTGCAGAGCATTGCGGTATACAAAACATTTCATTATATAAAATGGGGTGATGTGACAAAATATTTGCCGGAGATTTTACTGGGAATGGCATTGCAGTATGTGTTTTTGATCCTTTGTATGACGATCGCAATGCTTATTCGAAGTATGGCATTTAGCATGACATTGGGAATGTGTTTGATCATGGGGGTGGCACCGGTTGCCTGCATGGGGATTTCTGCGGTGATAAAGAAATTGTTTGACAGAAGTGTAGACCTGCAGCCGTATTTGCTGACGAGCAAAATGAAAACATTGCAGATTGACATGACTGCAACAGAAATTCGCAATGTGTGCTTGTTAGTGGTCGGCTATTTCGTAGTGATGTCTTTGATAAATATAATACAGATAGAAAAGAGGGATTTGGTATGATGTGGTATGTGGCAGTATCGTTGTCCGCGTTGGTGGTAATGTCCTATTTGTTGGTCAAGGTGCGGTGGCAGATGCGCAAGCTGGAGGAACAACTCCGGTTTGTGCAGGACAAGCAAAGTGATGGGATATTGGTCAGTGATATTCGTATATTGGGGATTGGCAAATTAACGGATTCATTGAATGAGATCTTGCAAAAGCAGCGCAGCAACAGGCAGGAGTGGGTGCAAAAGGAGAAAAGACTTGTGCAGACGTATACCAATCTGTCACATGACATTCGCACACCGCTAACCTCCTTGGATGGGTATTTTCAGTTGTTGGAGGATACAGAGAATGCAAAGGAGCGAACACGTTATTTGCAAATTATTCAAGAACGCATTCATGCGTTGCGGGATATGTTAGAAGAGTTGTTTACTTACACAAAATTGGAAAGCAGAAGTTATGAGGTTCCTTTGACAAAATGCGATTTTGGAGCATTGGTCAAAGAAGCCTTGTTTTCGTATTATAATGAGTGGCAAAAACAACAGATGGAACCGCAATTACAGCTTGAGGAGGGCGCATTATGGGTGCTTGGCAATGATCAGGCAATGCGCAGAGTGCTGCAAAATGTGATTAAAAATGTATGGGAACATGGTGGTAGACATGTAAAGATCGTTTTGTCAGAGCAGGAGGGAGAGGCATGCCTGCTTGTACAAAATGAAGTGATGCACCCGGAATATATTGATGTGGAGCGGATATTTGAACGGTTTTATAAGGCGGATCTGGCGAGGAGTACCACGTCGAGCGGACTTGGAATGGCAATTGTACGTCAGCTTGTAGAACAGATGAATGGACAGATCACAGCAGATCTGCAGGGAAATATATTTTCTATTTGCTTGCAGTTTGTATGCATACGGTCATAAATAACGGCACAGGATTTCTATGCCTAATGGAATTTCCGGGGAACTCCTAAGATGAGTACGTCGTGTTTGTTATGGAAAAAATGATTGGGATAGATTCTATGTAAAATATATGATACACTGAAAGAGAATTGTGACGTTATGTTGTTATTTTTGGAACAGGAGGAAACAGAAAATGTATTTGCCGAGTGATAAGAGATATGACAAAATGATCTATTCGCGTTGTGGCCGCAGCGGGTTAAAACTGCCTAAAGTGTCTATGGGATTATGGCAGAATTTTGGGCATCAGGGTCGTTTCAGCGATATGGAAGAAATGGTACATACAGCGTTTGATCTGGGGATTACACACTTCGATCTGGCGAATAATTATGGGAATCCTTATAATGGAAGTGCAGAGGAAAATTTTGGGCGGATATTAGACCGGGGAATGCGTGAATTTCGTGATGAACTTTGCATTTCAACGAAGGCGGGTTATGAGATGTGGGACGGACCATATGGTGATCGAAATGGTTCTCGCAAATACTTGATCGCTTCCTTGGATCAAAGTTTACGACGGATGAAATTGGATTACGTCGACATTTTTTATCATCATGTTTTTGACCCGGATACTCCGCTTGAGGAGACGGCACATGCGTTGGATCAGATTGTTCGTCAGGGCAAAGCATTGTATGTGGGAATCTCGAATTATAATGCAGAGCAGACCGAGAGAATGCAGCAACTGCTTACGGAATTGGGGACGCCGTTTATTGCAAATCAGCCGTCATATTCGATGCTTAACCGTCAAGTGGAAAAGGATGGTCTGGATCAATACGCGGTGGCGCATGGGATTGGACTTGCAGTCTTTTCTCCATTATCACAGGGATTTTTAACAGACCGATATTTAAATGGGATTCCAACAGATTCGCGTGTGGGAAGAGGAAATACATGGCTTGGAGAACAATTGAATGAAGAATTGGTCAGCAAATTGCAACAGTTAAATACTCTCGCCGAGCGACGGGGACAGACGCTTTCTCAGATGGCATTGTCTTGGTGCCTGCATAATCCGGCGGTTGTCACAGTTCTAGCCGGCGCAAGCAGAAAGCAGCAGATCATTGATAATGCGGCTTGTATAGAACATTTAGAGTTTAGTGAGGAAGAATTGCAGGAGATAGAACAAATTCTTAAGTGATAAATGAGATGGGGATGCTGGATTTGCCAGGGAGGAGAAATGTTATGGAATTATGCGGATTTTTAGCAGGGGATGGAACTTTTACATTTTGTGAATGTTGGCAGCATGTGGCATCTGCCCAAAAATTGGTACAGGAGACCTATGGCGAATATTTGACAGGTATCAGAGCTGAGAACTTTTTAATGGAAAAAGGCTATGTTGTTTACTATGCGAATAGCGTGCAACATCGTTTTTGCATAGGATTTGGTGCGAAAAGCAGAATGATGCTATTGACGGCAGAACAAAAGGATTTCATTGTGGCAAATCTTTCAAATGCACTTACTGTAGAACAGCGTAAATCGATGGAAGCGTTGCTGCGGCAAGACGAGGAGTGTCAAGAGAAGAGCGTTTTGTCGAGAATGGAGGCAAAATATTTGCAGTGATTTTGTCCTTACAAAATGTTAGTAAACGTACCCCGTAATAAGTATTATGGGACTTTGGCGTACATTCGGGTGTGGGAAGTTTGAGTTATTGACATAATAAGCAATATGTGGTTGTGGAGGACTTGAGGTATGGGAAGTTGGAGTTGTTAATAAACAGAACGTTAGAAGCTTTTTAAGCTTGATATAGTTGGAAAGGAAAAGTGAATTTATGAAAGTATTAATTGTTGTAGATATGCAAAATGATTTTATTGACGGTGCACTTGGCACGAAAGAAGCGGTTGCTATTGTACCTAACGTTATTGAGACAATTAAGGGCTTTGAAGGAACGATTTTATACACGAAAGACACACATTTTGATGATTACATGGATACGCAGGAAGGAAAAAATCTGCCGGTGCCACATTGCATCAAAGGAACCGACGGTTGGAATCTGGCAGAGGATATCGAGACGGTGAAATGCCCACAGGACAAAGTGTTCGAGAAGATGACCTTCGGCTCCAAAGAGTTGGGAGACTATTTACAGAGACTGGCTATTGAGGAAGACATTGAAGAAATTACGTTGGTGGGGCTGTGTACGGATATTTGTGTTATTTCCAATGCATTGCTCGTTAAAGCGTATTTACCGGAAGTACCGGTTGCTGTATTGCAGGATTGCTGCGCCGGTGTCACGCCTGAAAGCCATAAGAATGCTTTAGAAGCAATGAAGATGTGCCAGATCGAAGTGCGGTAATACAAAAAATACCACCATGTTATCTCCGACTGGTGGTATTTAATCCCAAATTATTTCAGGTTTAGGCTGTTCTGTTTTTGGCACCGTTCCATACTTCTTTATTGTATAATCAAAGTTATCTTCGACACATTTTAACAGTTCCTCTGCATAGGCATCCTGATCAAAATCTATATCATTTGGATGATTTGGGTAATATCCAAAATGCTCGATAAATTTCATGCTGGCTTCCTTATGTTTTTGAGTCATTTTATCCCTCCTTTAACTTTTGGGTAGCGTTGTCGCCTTCTGATTTATTGTCTACTTATCACAGTAGAAAATCTATTTCTCGCGGCCTCATCTTGTGGGCGTATTATTATTTTTCCTTCTTTAGCACACTCTCGAAGATGTTCTTTGTAGTCTTCTATTCCCGTATAACAATCATAATTAAACCCCAGACTCTGTCCGGTCTTTTCCTTTAACTCTTTTTTTAATTGTGATATTTCTTCATCTGCAGCTATCATGTTTAATATTTTCATTTTACAATCTCCTTATAAGCATCATACAACTCTCGTGTATCCCAATTTACTGCCTGACCACATATTGCTATTTTGCCAATAAAATAATAACAATATGTGGATCGGTCAGTAACCTCCGATATGGGAAGTAGTTAGTAATTATAACATAATATTTTATCAATTTGTGGGTTGGAATGCAATGCCTTCAACCCAATGTAATTTTAGCATGATTTTTTATCGATCTGTGGGTTGAAGGCATAGAAGTTGCGTGAGTCTCGTTCATCCTGTACTTTGCGGAGCGCTTCACCAAAGCGCTGAAAATGAACAATTTCACGTTCTCTTAAAAAGCGAATCGGATCTGCAATCTCTGGGTCCTTCACAAGACGGAGAATATTGTCGTAAGTCAAGCGTGCCTTTTGTTCAGCCGCCATATCTTCGTAAAGATCTGTGATTGTATCGCCGGTGCTCTGGAACTGGCTGGCACTGAAAGGCTCGCCGCTTGCGGCCTGTGGCCAAATGGCTAAGGTGTGATCGATATAATATTTGTCAAATCCAGAAGCCTTGATTTCTTCCGGGGTAAGATTCTTGGTTAATTGGCAGATGATGGTTGCAACCATCTCTAAGTGGGCCAATTCTTCGGTGCCGATGTCAGTCAACGTTCCTGCCGCAATGCGGTTTTCCATGGAATAACGCTGTGACAGATATCGCATGGAAGCACCAATTTCGCCGTCAGGACCACCATACTCGGATAGTAGCAATTGCCCCAAAATGCCTAAAATACGGCATTTGTTATATAGATATTATATCATAATAGTTGCGCATGATTTCTGCGCATAATGGAGTTTCGGAGAAACTCCTAAGATGAGCACTGTGTGCTCATTATATCATCAGACAGAAATGCAGTAAATTGTTGTTTCTCACGATTCCATTCAAAATGATCAAATATTTTTCGTATAGCGGTGGCTTTTTGCTCTGTGGTAACAGATTCATCTTGAATCAATCGGATTATTTCCCCAAAATCAACTTTCTTGCGATTTTGTTTTGGAGCGATAGGTGTTTCTAAGGTAGCTAGCTTGGCTTCCAGTTCGTTCTGTCGTGCCATGATCAATTGCTTATTTTCTCGGTATTCATCGAGTGTGTCTACTCCGTTTCGGTATGCTTCTTTTACGCGCTTGAGTTTTACGCTCAAGCTGTCAAGTTCGGATTGCGTACGTTTCACCTCAAGGTCATCCGTTTCCGCTCCGGCTTGTTCGCTGTATATATAGTAAAAATCGGAGGCGGCAAGGGACTGTAGTGCAGATAAAACTTCTTGGATCGCTTTGGCTTCTGTGATACTGCTGGTGGAACGACACACTCCTTTAGCATGCTTCCAGCAATTAAAAAAATGCACATCACGGTGATAGCCTAAATTGGACCCGCATTCGGAACAGGCTATCATGCCTGACAGCCAATGCCCGGCAGTAACGGAAGTTCGCTTGCGGCCAAATCCACCATGTTTTCTTGCCTTGCAACGCTTGGCTTGTGCCAATTCCCATTGCTCATCTGTAATGATCGGCTCATGCTTTCCGTCAACTATGATAATTTCATCCGCATTTTTACGCTGGTGATTGTTTCTGTCGTAATAGTTCCAACGGATCTTCCCGATATAAAAGGGGTTATCCAAGATGTATGCGACTGTTTTTAACTCAAATTTGCTACCCCTGTTGCTACGATAACCGAGAGCATTGAGCTTGGCAGCGATGTCAGCCATTGCCATATCATCTTTCGTGTACATATCATATATGTACTTAACGATGTCTGCCTTAGGTGGGTCTATTTCGGGTATGCAGCCTTTCTTTTTGATGTAACCTAGTGGCGCATTGCTGTTGTAACCGCCTCGCAGAGCATTTTCCGTCATTCCACGATGAACTTCACCGGAAAGGTTATATAAATAAAATTCGTCCGACCATTCGATTACCATCTCGATCAAACGTCCATACATACCTTCGATAATTGGTTCTGATACACTCTGGACATCTACATTGCATTTCTTGCGCAAGATTGATTTGTAATAGGTCGATTCGTCAATGTTGCGGGCGAATCGTGAGAATTTCCATACCAGCACAACATCATATGGATGTGATTTCTCCTTACAGGTGGCGATCATTTCCTGAAATGCCGGGCGTTTACTGGCATTTTTGCCGGAAATGCCATGCTCTTCTACGTATATTTTGGAGATAAGCATATTGTTTCTAGCTGCATATTCTTTGATTTCACGGATCTGACTATCCGGGGACAGTTCTTCTTGTTTGTCAGTGGATACACGCACATAGGCGCAGGCTGTTTTTATCATATTCACACACTCCTTTGGTATAATTTATAAAAATGTGTATAAAAATAACACATCTTTGCAAAATGTGCCTGTGTGTGATACAATAAGCTTGCTTAGGGCGTGTTTGTATCACCAGACACGTGTTGACTGCCTCTGGTCGTTGACCAGGGGCAGTTGACTTTTACAGTAGATTTGCTATAATACACTTAACAAGAGAGTCAAACGCTAGGTGCAGACTAGCCGCCGGCATAAATAAGAAGTAACGCCTTACTTTGTCGAAGCTGGGGCGTTACTTTTTGCGTATAAGCGATATAACAAGAGTAATCACTGCGCAAAGCATAATCACAAAAGTAAATAAATCACTGTATGTAACCATTGGCATCAGCCCCTTTCGTAAAGTCCGGTGGCTGTCGTAGCACCCTTTGGCTCCCCAGTTAAATATATTAATATAATACAGTTGAATCAAGAGAACTTATGCAGTGATTCAACTATATATGTGCTAATAAAAATATCACATATATCTTTTAGCGGACGCAAGCAAATCCTGCTTATATTTATAAATCTCTACGATGTTATCAATGTAAACACGTGAAAAGTTTTTGCTTTCGTCAGGAATTAGTAATTGTTTCTTCTTTGTGTCAAGATTTAGTCGACATATAGGTTTTCGATTGTTGTTATCGAAGAGAATTCCAAAATAACTTTCAGTATCACGATAAAAAATTTTATCTAAAGGAATTTCTTCGGTTAAAATGGCCCGTATAATATAAAATGCTTGAAGTTCTTCTTCTGTTGTGATAATTTTGCTTTTTGGCTCTTCGGAGATTGCAACTTCGTCAGATTTATCATCGTTCCTAGGTTCTAGAGCTGATGAAATCTTTTGATTAACCAAATCGCTTATATAGGTGTTAAAAGACCTTTGAATAATAGGTTTAAATTTATCAATAATCTTTTGAGTTTTTAAGCCATCATAAATGTCGGATAGGATTGTTTTTGCAAAATCATCACTAATTTCTGTAGATTGTTTACGCAACCAATCTTTAATTAAGCTAGAGTATTTTAACTCGGAAGCAACGCTAAATATTGAGTCTTTATCAAATGAATCTTTGCAAAATTTTTTTAATGCATTTACAGAGGTGTCACGTAAGTTTGCCATATCAATTTCTAAAAATGGAGTCATATCCATTTTGTTGGCTTCATCTAAATCAGTGTAAAATTTGTAGCGCAATCCGTTTGTGAGTATTGCAAATTTTGCAGGGCAGGTGGCAAAATAGCGAAATAACTGTGAATCGTGTTTTGTTAATGACTCGCCACACCATTTGCATTCGATCAGTATCTCTGGTGACCCATTATTTAAAATTGCATAGTCTACTTTTTCACCTTTTTTGATGCCAATATCAGCTGTGTATTCTGGATAAAATTCATTAGGGTTAAATACATCATAACCAAGCAATTGGAAAAATGGTATAATCATTGACATTTTGGTAGACTCTTCGTTGGTAATAGAAGGAGTCATAGTGGTAACTCTTTGCGCAAATTGTTTAATTTCTTCCGTAAAATCCATATTAATCATCCTTTCTTGTGAAAATGTAATAGTATTAATAATACAAGTGTAATTCAGTGGTTGTTATACAATTCTTTTTCATTTACAGTATTGTGGGTAAAAAAATCATTTTTTTGAATATGTCGCATTTCGTGTAGATACGCCTGCATACGTTGCTCATAGGATAGCCGTGCATTCAAAAAGATGCTAAAACTCCCATCTTCATTAATGGTAACAGTTGCCGGAATGGAATTTCCGAAGTCAATTATAAAAGTGTTAATATCGTATTCGTATATTTGCGTCACCCCCTTATTCTCTATTATGAATTGCCTTGCTCTTTACGTTTTAATGCCATTAACATGCTATGCACAGTTTGCAGATCTTCGGGATCTGCGTCTCTGGCTGCGTCAAAGAGTAAGGACAGTTCTTTGTTGTCGTAAATCTCTTGAGCAATTTTGCTTGTTTCTGGATTGAGATAGTAAGATTGTTGATCCATCTCTTTTTTTTCTTCAATCAGATCCGAGCGGTTAATATTAAAGTATTTTGCAAGCATATCAACTTTATCCATTCTTGGTAGACGCGTACCGTTATACCATGTGGAGATTGCTGATTTATTGATATGTAAATCGTTAATCAAGTCGGTTTGTGATTTGCCGTGCAAATTCATATAATATCTTAAATTTTTAGAAAAAATTTGTTTGTAATAATCTTCTCCCATGAAAACACCTCTTTTCTAATTGCGTTAATGATAAAGATATAATACTACAGAAAATAGAATGATTCAATACAAAAAGCAAAAAAAATTTACAAAAAGTATTGACATCTACAATAAGTAGAGTATAATAATAAATGTAGCCAGGAAATGCAACAAAGAGAGGAGAAAAATAATATGTCTGGTGAATCCAAGAAAAATGGGTTGACCTCAAAAGACATAATTGAACTTGTGATCAATGCGGTTATCGCACTAGCTGCTTTGATTACAGCAATTAAGTCTTAGGGCAACCCAAGGGTGGGAGGGGCGAAAGCCCTAACCACCCTTGGATTTTAGCATATTATCATATAGAGTGCAATGAATAGAGTAAAACAGATGACAATATTGACTGTAGTTCTATTGATTTTAGCCGTAGCGATGGGATTTAGTACAGGATGGAAAATTACGGTAATTACGGCAGCAGTAGTTGATTTAGTCATGATTGTTCGGAGAGTTTGGGAATCTCATGACAAGTAAATGGGAAGAGCTGTCCTATCGGGCTATACGGGGAGAAAGGAAAGTTAGACATGTTACAAATTAGCTTAGCAGCGGCAAGAGTTAATGCGGAAATGACGCAGGACAAGGTGGCAAAAAAGATGAATGTATCAAAACAAACTATAATTAACTGGGAGAAGGGAAGGGTAATCCCAGGGGTGCCAGAAATTGCAATGCTATCCAAACTCTATGGAATTCCGCAGGACAATATTTTTTTACCTTGTTACTCTACAAATAGTAGAGTAACGGAAACGGTTTGATGCAACAATGCAAATTATATGTAGGTGATACAAACACGCCCTAAGCAAGCATAAGACAACCAGATCACTTCATATATTGTCACAATTTTGGAGGTGATTCTATGTGCAGAATATTAATTAAAAAAGCCGGCAAATTTGTTGAGTTCGAGACATTGACAACACAAGAGAAAGAAATGGTGAGATGTAATGTTACGAACACATTGGCGGATACGCTCATGCATTCTTTAGGATATAAGAGAATTGGGAAAGAGCGTAAAGAGAAAGCTGGCTAATATGACAGATAGGAAAGTTACAGAGTAGATCATGAGCAAATATTGGCAGGCACAGCATGGAGCACACAGGCTCCAAGATGATTTGCTGTCAGAACGGAACAGGACTGTTACAAAAGAAGTGTGCTCCGTGCTGTGCCTGCCGCCGGAGGAAAGAAAGATGAACGCAGAAGATGAGATTGTACAATTGATCGAAGGGATGGCAGGGAAATACAGTCCGTATGTGATATTTGCAGACTGGGTAAAAATGTATGCGATAGCTATTCAAAACGCTTGTAGCATGCAAGACAAAGCATGGCAAGCCAGAGAGAGTCAATACATGGATGTATCCAGAAAATATGATCATAAGGAAATGAGCACTTTTTGCCAGATGAACGCCTTGCTCGTGGATGCCTTTGAAAGAGAAATCAGCGATTATCTTGGAAAGATATATATGAGCTTAGGCGCAGGAAACAAGCGCGCGGGTCAGTTCTTCACTCCGTTTCATGTGTCGCTGATGACGGCACGGATCGGGATGGCAGATATCGACAAGGAATGGATCGAAGAAAACGGCATCAAGCTCAATGAGCCAAGCGTAGGAGGCGGAGGGATGGTCCTTGCGACAGCGCAAGTGATTCAAGACAAAGGTGCGAACTACCAGAAATGTCTGGAGGTAGTAGCGCAAGACCTTGATTGGAATGGCGTGTACATGACTTATGTGCAGCTATCGCTAACCGGCATCAAAGCAAAGGTTATTCAAGGGAACACATTGGAAGAATCCGAAGTGAACGCATATCCACGAGAACGGACGCTGCGGACTCCGGCAAGAATGGGGGCATTACTATGACGGATCGAGAGGAACTGTTTAACGGAATATGTTTGCTTGTTCCGGATGAGGACACAAGGAATAGATTATATATCATGTTAGATAAATATGAGATCACAGCGAGAAGTACAGAAATCGCAGTAATGCAGGAGGATAGAAATGAATATTTGGTACGAGCATTCATTACGGCCAAGATAGTGAAAGGATGCACGGAACGCACTCTTGGATTCTATGGAACAGAGGTAAGAAGGACACTCGCATATATAGGAAAAACGGTGGATGACATCACTACAGATGACATACGGCTATACATAGCGCAGAGGGTGCACAGAGACAAGGTATCCAAGACAACAGCCGGGAACGAGATAAGGGCTTTGAGAAGCTTTTTTAATTATATTTTTTCAGAAGAATTGATCTCAAAGAACCCGATGCTTCGAGTAGAAACAATCAAAAAGGAAAAAACCCAAAAAGAAGCATTTACCGAGCTGGAGATTGAAAAAATGCGAGGTGCGCTAAGGACTAACAGAGATAGAGCGATGTTTGAAATATTGCTGTCAACAGGATGCAGAGTATCCGAACTGGCAAATATCAAATTAAAAGAGATTACAGGAAACGAGGTACTGGTGCATGGAAAGGGGCAAAAGGACAGGACGGTGTATCTGAATGCAAAGGCGCTTTATGCGCTTGAAAGTTACTTAAATGAGAGAAACGATGCAAACCCGTACCTGTTTGCGTCCGGTTTTTTTAACATGCACCGGAAAAGAAAAGGGATTTCGCAACAGAAAGCGCGGGAATGGTACATGAGAAAAAGCGAGGTAAGCGAAGATAAGCCAATCTCCACGGGTGCAATAGAATCAAACATAAGAAAACTTGGACAAAGAGTAGACGTGAAAGCATATCCACACAAATTCAGAAGGACATGCGCTACATTTGCCCTACGAAGAGGAATGTCCATAGAGCAAGTGTCTCAAATGTTGGGACATGAATCTATTGAAACCACACAGATCTATCTGGATATATCAGAACAGGATCTGAAAGAGGCACATAGAAAATTTGTAATGTAAACAATGAGATTGATTTTGATAGCAGCGATTAGGCAGTGAATTAGCGAACTCAACAAATATGACCGGCAGGTGCAGCAAGGGGCATACACAAGTTTATTTTACCTCCTGATGTTTGAATTGTATAACAAGCTGCAGCATGGACTCACCTTATAGCGTTGGTATGCCCCGTGCTGTGCCTGCCGGCAGGGAAAGGAGGGATTAGGATGAATTTAGAGCAGATCACAGTGCAGGATTGCATTGAGCTTATGGAAAAGAAGGACAAGCGTGTCTTGATTGAAGATGGACAAGTTGTTGCAATTACAAAGTAAAGGAGAGAGTGAAAATGAAGAAGTATATTGGTACAAAGATGATTGAAGCAAAACCTATGAACAGAGGAGATTACAATGTATACCGTGGATGGACTATCCCAGAGAATGAAAATCCAGCAGATGAGGGATATCTTGTTGTTTATACGGATTCTGATAATTACGAATCATGGTCACCGAAAGATGTATTCGACAGGGCATACCGCTCTTGTGATGGTGGCATGACCTTTGGCGGTGCATTGGAACTGTTAAAGATGGGGTTCAAGGTTGCTAGAAAAGGCTGGAATGGTAAGAAACAGTACATTCAGTTGGCAACAGGCATTTCTTATTCATCACCAGATGGCGAGATTGTGAATTGTGAGCATGATGCGATCGGAAACAAGGCCATTGCCTTTGCAGGGACATCTGGTATACAGATAGGATGGCTTGCGTCACAGGCTGATATGCTCGCGGAGGATTGGTATACCGTATATAACTAAAAAATAGGTACACATTCTGGCAAATGCGCACCTATAACTAAAAGGTCAATACCTATAACTACATATAGAGTATACGACCTTTTTTTGAAATTGACAAGAGCATACAGCTCTTTGCCGACCTCGTAATGAGTATTATTAAATGAATCACAGGAAGTGTTGTATGGCGAAATTACAGTATTACCAATATGATTTTGCAGATGTATATGGACAGGCATGGCGGGTTTCACCTAATCCGGCATATGCACAGATAGAGTTAGAGGATTGCTATGATACGACAGTGTTCGGGAGTGAGACTAGGGAAGAGAGAGTAAGACGCAAGATGAAGAATCTCCCAGCATGTAGGATCATGCACCAGCGGATCATTGCAGGGGATTATGTAGAGTCTAATGTCTACCCGGTATTTCTGAATAGATCGGACATTCCAAGAACTCCGAAAGGAGAAGCAAGTAGAGAGGTACAGAAAAAGCTGAACTTAAAGAACCGGCAAAAGCGGATCGTGCGACTAATGAACGCCAATTTCCATTCCGGTGATCTGATCGTCACGCTGACCTATCGTGATGGTGATCTGCCGAACTTGGACCGAGCGAGAAGAGATATTCGGAATTATCTGCAGGCAATAAGCCGTTACCGTAAGAAGCAGGGGATGACGGCATTGCAATATATATATGTGATCGAATTTGTACCGGAAGGCACAGAAAGCCGGAAGGTGCGGATTCATCATCATTTGATCATGTCAAAAATGGACAGAGATGTCGCAGAATCCAAATGGACAAAGGGGCGCTGTGAATGCAAGTACGCAGAACCGGATGATGATTTTGGCTTGGAGGGCTTTGCCAGATACATCACAAAGATGGAGAGCGGAGGAAAGCATCTCGTGCAGTGCAGTCGAAATTTAAAAAAGCCAATCATCAAAGAGTCAGTGACAAAGCTGACAAGACGCAAGATGCAGGAACTGGTGATGGCCGGCGATGAGATTGGTAAGAAGATGGAGCAGATATTTTATGGCAAATGCAGGTATCTGGATTCTAAGATTTACCATTCAGACTTTGTTGGTGGATTTTACATATATTCGCGACTGCGAAAGAAAGAAGGAGCTGATCCAGTGAAAAAACAACAGCCGATCAATGTAGCAACAATGCCTCCGGTTAAGATTTATTTAGATATGCAGATGCAAGGGAAACATGCGGAGTACAGTATAACGCTGGAGTATGGCAAGCATGTAGCAATGCATCATGGATGCATCAAAAACACAACGACAGACAGGGCAATCCTGTGGATCACATACAAAGCATTGTCGTATCTAAATAAAAAATGTTGTTTGGAGATCCATGCCACATCTGACTATTTGGACGGTGGCTTTAACTTGTGCCGCTTCCAGAACAACAAAAATAATCGATACCAAGGGACGATCAATGCAGATCTGATTGATAAGGTGTTGACAAAGGCAGCAGGACACAGCATTTCCGTAGTATCTGAAAAAACCAATAAATACTCGCAGGAGATGCAACGGCAGAGAGCACAGGCGGAAAGGAAAGAAAAGGTGATAAACGATGGAAGGTAACGATATATTCGGAATGCATAAGCATCATATAGTGTTTCGATCACAAGGGGGATTAGACTTTGCTCTAAATCTGATCGAATTGACACAGGAAGAGCATGAAGGCGATGACGGACCACACAAGAACAGAGTACGTGATCTGGAACTCAAGAAGCGGATGCAGAATCAGCTTGTAGAGCTGTTCCCGGAGGGCGGCAGTTTCAACATCGATCAGATCAGTGCTGCACTGGGAAGAACGAGAAGATATTTCGAAAAGCATTTCCGCAAAGTACCCTGCCAGTGGATTGATGGCGAAGCGTTTTACGAAAGCGAGGATATTATTCGTCTGCTGATGGGTGGGAAGATATATTAGCTGTATCACATAACATGTCACACATAGAACTAGTTGATCAAGTACTACGGGGCGGATAGATCTGCCCCGGGAAAGGGGAGCTATTATGGCGAAGAAAGTTGCACCGGCGCAACTGTTTGCGAAATTTGGAGAGTTTGACTCGGTGGAGGAACTGAATCGGGCAGCAGCCGGATTACGTGAAGAAGGCGATGTTGATGGATTAAAGGAGTTAGCAAAGGAGAATGGTATTGATCCGTTCGAGGTGGAAGATTATATAGACGGGATGTCAGAGGAACTTGCCACACCGATCACAGCGGCATTGGGACGAATGGAAGTGGAGTTAGACACGTTAGACGGACAGATAAAGAATATATGTCTGTTCTACTCTATTTTTGTTAATGCGCTGCTCACGGAAAGCAAAGAGGTTGCCAAAGGAATTATGAAGAAAGGTGCCAGGTTAAAAGGTATCTATGATGCGATATATGCGTATGCACGCAAACATCAACAGGGAGGATATTTTGCAGGATCTACAACAGATCAGCAGGATAAACAGCTTGTAAAGGCATATTATACTGGGCAGGACCTGAATCAACTATTTGATCAGTGGTTTGGACAGAGTGATCATGCAAAGAAACAGGAGGGATGATCATGCAGAGAAAAAAGATATTGGAGGAAAAGCCGGAACCAAGGCGGAATAGAAAGAAGCATGCAGTGGCAGCAGTGCGAACAATCAAGGGCGAGCAAACATTGATCGTCTGGGTGTATGGGGAAGGAAAGGAACTAAAATGGATCATCGGGACGACAAAGAAAGACTATGGCGTGTATAAAGTGTCGGAAAAAAAGTGGCATCAATTTAAGATCAGTATGTCCGGAGAAAGTGCTTTTGATGCTGAAATGGCAAAAAAAGACCTTGAAACAATCAAAGCATTTTGGGGTGAGGATGGGAGCAAAAGGTGTATGGGCAATCGATGGAGCTGGTGGGTTGAAATAGCGAGAGAGCGTCAATTGCAGAAGCGACAAGAAATGGTGTGGCAACGGCGGAGACAGAAATTAAAGGAACGCAATGAGTCACTGTATGAGATTCCGGAAGAGGCAATGAAGTGGCTGCATGAAGTAGCGGAAGTCCGCCACACATTGGACTATACAAGACGGGGGAGAACAGCAACTGTGCAATGTTCTGGCTGTGGAGGAAAAGCGGAATATCTGTTTGAACCCGTGACGCTGGAAGACATGGCAAGAGCGACAGGGGAGAAACCGCAACATAATACTTTCGGCATCTGCACATTGTGTGGAGCGACGGGAATCTACAAGGCAGCCGGATGGCATAAACGCTACTACAAAAAGCAGGAGCAGGCGTGCATTCTGCAAAAGACAAAAGACCCGAACAGAGTAGTAGTGCGATATATGGTGATCACGGTAGGACAGGATGCCAGCCACGAGCAAATAAGCGTGGAAGAGATAGCCAGAGGTTATGTAGAAAAAGGCAGGCAGTGTTTTCAAATCGATTACAAAAAGTGGGATGCCTACAGAGGTCGAGAATATTGGGATGATTGTAACGGGAGTTACTATTATGACGGCTATAGTATCAAGCTGGAGGAATCTGCGAGACTGTGGCCTGGATCTTACGAGGAGCTAAAAGGGACAATGTTACAGTATTGCGCATTGGACAGATACGCTGCATCGGTCGATGAATTGAACCTGATAGGGTATTTGCAACTGTATAATAAGCATCCCATTGTAGAAATCCTAGTGAAAACAGGCTTAACAAGACTGGTAAGCTGGATGGCAAACTGTAGTAACTGGGCTGCCAGTCGCTTGAATGAATCAGCAAAGAGACTAGCGGATGTGTTGCAGATTGACAGCCGCAAGTTATCGATACTGCGAGAATATAAGGGAGATGAAAAGCTGTTTAGAATCCTGCAATATGAAAAGCGTAACGGTCTATATTGGAGCGAGGACATGGAACGGTGGCTATGTGCGTATTATACAGCTGAAAACAGATATGAGCGTATCACTGCACACATGACGATGACAAAATTCAAGAACTATGTAGACAAGAATACGACGATCAGCACCAGAAGCGACTATGCGCATACATACAGCGACTACTTGGAAATGCGAGAAAGATTAGGATACGACATGAGCAATACCGTGTTTTTGTTCCCACGAGATATGCAGGCTGCTCATGCGAGGTTGATTGAAGAGCAAAATGAGAAAGCCGCAGACGAACGGAAAGCGAAAGCAGAAGAAAAGTATCCGGAAATTAAGAAAAATTACAAGAAACTGTGCAAGAAGTACCGTTATGAGCAGGGTGGGTATCAGATCAGACCATGCAAAAATGTTTCAGAGATCATAGACGAAGGGCGCTTACAGCATCACTGTGTGGGCGGCGACTGGTATCTGAAAAGGCACAATGAGGGACGAAGTTACATCCTTGTACTTCGCAGGAAAGAAGATCCGGACAAGCCGTTTGTAACGGTGGAAATCGACCCACAGTGCAATGTCATGCAATGGTACGGAGCATATGACAAGAAGGATAATGACGAGATAGGATTGTACCGGAAGAAAATAGAGGCATGGTTAAATAACTACACGCGGAGGAAACAACGCAAATGGAAACAGGAAGCGACTATGATGGCGAATCAGGAAACTATGATGGCAGCAGTATAGAAATGGAGGAACAAGATGGGAGAACTGATGGAATATGAGGACTATGAGCATTTTAAGGCTGCATTAGACCGGGAGCTGTTGTCGGCAGCAGACCACTTTGTTAAGATTGGATATCTGCTGAAACAGGCGAGAGACACGACAATATTGTACGAAAGCGGATATCCAAATTTGTATGAATTTGCAAAAGCGGAATACGGCATCGATAAGGGGACAGTATCACGCTACATTGCGATCAATGACCGTTTTAGTGTAGGTGGCAACTCTCCTGCACTGGAACAGAGATACAGCAATCGGGGCGTTGCAAAATTACAGGAGATGTTGACGATGTCGGATGAAGTGATCGAGGTCATTCCGGCAGAAACGACAAAAGCAGAGCTGCAGGATATTAAAAAGGACATAAAGGCAGAAGAGAACATCACTGACATGGAGGTGATGCTCGAAGATATTCCAAGTACGCCGGTCAAGACGGATTGCTGGTACCAGCAGGCTATATACTATCACTTACAAAATAATCCGGAAATATTCACGAGAATATATGCAGCTATGCAGAATGATCCGGTAGAAGATAAGGATGTAGTTTTAGCGTTAGCACCGAATGGTGTAGCCACCCCAAGAGCGAGAGTTCCAAAGGTTGGAACGGTACTCATGTCCATACAGGGGACAGAATTACCAATGGCGTTTGTGAATGTAAGAACAAACGAACACGAAACGGTACCATGGGCATGGATAGCAAACACTATTAAAAGCTGGGATGAATGGCGAGGCACTCCGGAAGCAGTATATCAACGGATATATGGAGTGGCGATGTTCGAACAAAATGAATCAGAGCAAAAAGCAGAGCCTAAGGGACATACAGGCACAGCGGAACAAATCGCAGAAGATCATGAAGAAATGGACAACATTGTTGATAACAATGTGGATAAACATACAGAGGAAAAGCAGGAAACGGATCAAAGTGCCAATTCTGCAGAGGAAGAGATTGAGCAGGAAGCTTGTGAGGATGAAATCGAACAGATTAACGAAGAGCAGGTTGAGGTAATAGATCAGACCGAGGAAAGTGAAAAAGTTGCACCGGTGCAACATGAGGAAGAGGATTCGATAGGGCAGCAGTTAGCGCGGGAATGGGTATCTGCTAAGGTCAAAGAAGTTCCGGACAAAGATGGTGCATATTTGATCTGCCGGCTGGGCTATACAAATGAGCCGGAATACGGAATTGACACAGTAAAAATAGATCCATATAGCAAGCAAAGGCGCTGGGTATTGTGGAAGGATAAGGTATTGTTCTGGATGCCACTGCCGCCGCTACCAGTGCTGGAAGAATATGATCATGAGGAGGTGTAACGGATGAGAACGATAGATGCGGATGATTTTATGGAAAGGATGGAATGTGATACAGATTTATGTGCAGAAATGGAACAAGATGGATTGAGGGCACTAAAGAAGTATCTTGATTTGCAGCCGACAGCTTATGATGTAGATAAGATTGTGGAACAGTTAGAAGAAGAAAGGGAACTTGCATATGCTGATTTTGACAGATATGTTGAAGAAGTCGATCCTTGTTTTGATTCTGAATGTGATGATTTTTTTTATACAGGTTTAGGAAGAGCGATTAAGGTATTAAAGGAAGGTGGAAAGAATGGATAGAAAACAAATTATAGATGCATTAAAAACTTTACAAACCTGTTGTGAATCACATGAGCGTTGTACAGAGTGCCCGTTATATAATGATCGGAGGCGGGAGTGTGGAGTTGGAGTTGCAGCACCGAGTGTGTGGCGCATCAATGAACCAGAGGTAACAATATGGAGAGGACTAAATTAGTGATGGAGGAATGAGAAATGAGCGTAAAAAAAGACTGCATCATGTATGATGCGAAGTTTGGGCATTCAAACAAGGGAATGTGCAGAGGCTTGAAGAAATTGTATTGTGATATAGAGGAGTGCGGATTTTACAAGCCGGAAAGCCAATACAATGCAGACGGCAAACGTAAGGCGAAAAATAACCGCTTTGTAACACCGGTATCACAATAGATCCCATGGAAGGAGAAACGTATGCAGAACAAAAATGGAGAAGGATATAAAGATCCAACTGCAGCGAAAGCGATTCGTTCCGCTGTGAGACAGGAACGAGAAGCAGAACGCAGACAGAGAAGAGCACGCAACGAAGTAAAAAAAGAGTATTTGCGTCAATATCGCAATATCATGTTGCAGATCAAGGACTTAAGAGATCAAGAACGATCATTACGAGAGGTGACGATGTCTGCTCCGATCCAGCAGCTATCCGATATGCCAAAAGGCTCAACCAGCAAATCCGACCTGTCGGACATTATGATCAAGTATGAGCGGGTACAGGCAAAAATACAAGACAAAATGTGCGAAGCCCTGGAAAAGCGGCTGGAGATTGAGGATGCAATATTGGATATATCAGATCCGAAAGCGGCAGCAGTTCTGCGCATGCGATACATAGAACTTAAGAAGTGGGAAGAAATAGCGTCGAGATTGGGATATAGTTTGAAGCAGATCCATAGGATACATGGAAAAGGGTTAGATTTATTTCAAAAAAAATAAAAGATGTCCTATTATGACACATTTATATGTGCTATTATGATATCATCAAAAGAAAGAGCATCCGAGAAATTGGGTGCTCTTTTTGCGTGCAAGGAAGGTGGTGTTGTGGCGGATGTAAAGGAATTAGCGGAAATTGATTACTTGGCCGGAATGAAATATAAGGACATTGCGGCAAAATATAATGTATCGCTTAACACTGTGAAGAGCTGGCAGAAACGATATGGATGGAGTAGAAAAAAGGGTGCACCCAAAAAAGCAAAAAGGGTGCACCCGAAACGAGCATCATCAAACAGCAATATGCAAGGAGAAGAAGCAGACATTGAAGAGCTCGTAGAAAATAGCGAACTCACCGATGGACAAAGACTTTTTTGCGTATATTACCTGCGAAGTTTTAACGCGACAAAGGCATATATGAAAGCGTATGATTGCACATACGAAGCGGCAATGGCAGCAGGGTCAAGAATGTTAAGAAATGTTAAGGTGCAAGATGAGATCAAAAAGCTCAAGCAAGGCAGACTCAACAGAGAACTTCTGACCGAAGAAGATATTATACAAAAATATATCGATATCCTGTATGCAGACATCAATGATTATGTTGATAGCAACAATATATGCCTAGATAATCCGCTTGCGGATGGCACGCTGGTCAAGAAAGTGAGTTTTGGCAAAACAAACAGCGTGGAATTGCTTGACAAACAAAAAGCGTTGCAGTGGCTCGCAGATCACATGGACTTCGCTACTGCAAAGCAGAAGGCAGAGATTGCACTCCTGCAGGCAAAGGTAAACGAGCAGTCCGGAGATGGCACGCAGGAAAAGACGGAAGCGATAGACAATATACGAGAACTGCTGGATCAGGTACAACCTATGAACAGTGACGAGGCGGCAGAATAGCGGGAGGTGGCTGAATATGATAAAGTTGTCTCCTAAATTTAAGGATTTTTTGCTGTGCGAGACAAAGAGAGATTACTTGGAGGGTACGACAGCCGCAGGAAAGACAACCGTTGGTATTACTAAGTTTATGTTAATGGTTGCGAAGTCAGACAAGAAGTATCATTTGCTGTGCGGGTTAGATCTCGGCACTGTCGAAAAAAACGTGATCAACAGTGAGTGTGGATTGTTGGCCCAATTTGGAGTGCTTGCCAACTACTACAGCAACGGCAAGGGTCGTATCGGTTTACCGCATATCGTGTATGACACACCAACCGGCGAAAAAATAATCTATGTCAGCGGCTACGACAATAAGAATCGTTGGGAAAAAGTTCTGGGAGCGCAATATGGATGCGTTTACATCGATGAGGTCAATATTGCAGACATGGAGTTCCTGCGAGAGATCACGCATCGATGCCAATATATGATGACCACAAGCAATCCGGATGCACCGGATAAACCGGTGTATAAGGAATTTATCAATCGTAGTAGACCACTTAAACGCTACATACAGGATTATCCGCCGGAATTGTTGGCCGAGCTTAACGAGGATCCGGTAGCCGGGTACATCCATTGGTATTTTACGTTTTACGACAACGCAGCGATGACTCCGGAGCAGATACAAGCCAAGATAGATGCTGTCCCCAAAGGGACCAAGATGTATAAAAATAAAATACAAGGATTAAGAGGCAAGGCCACCGGTCTTGTCTTTTGTAATTTTAGTAAAAAACATCATGTGATCACACAGGAACAGGCAAGATCCTATATTCGTGATGATGTGTTGATAGATGATGGAAAGCAAACAGAATGGTATGAATACTTCAGTGCAGGTTTGGACACAGCGTATTCAACAAAATCTCCGGATACGATCGCCATGAGCTTTGTTGGGATCACGAATAAAGGACGATGCATTGTGCTGGATGAGAAATGTTATAACAATGCATTGCAGACAGCTCCATTGGCACCGAGCGATACCGTGGTGAATTACATTGCATTTCTGGAACGTAATCGTAAGGAGTGGGGTGGGATGGCAAAGAATGTATTTGTTGATTCGGCCGACCAGGCAACCTTGACGGAATTTGGCAAATACAAGCGAAGTCATACGGAATGCTTGTATATTTTCATAGGAGCATACAAGAAGCTAAAGATAATAGACAGAATCATCTTGCAACTTGGATGGATGGCGTACGATGAGGAAAAAGGGTTGGATACGCATTATCAGGTTGTTGACTCGTGCGAAAATTATATCAGTGAATTGGATACGTACAGTTGGAGAGAGGATGCAGATGAAACGCCGGAAGATGGAAATGACCATATGGTAAACAGCACGCAATATGCGTGGATACCATATAAAGATAAGATTGGAGGCAGGAAATGAGGTGGTTAAGTGCCGTGAATGAGAATATAAAAAAAGGGATTCGAAGTTGGTTAAATGTGCAGCCGGCTTCGGAGACAACATTTAGCATACAAGAGACCATGACATTTGATACAAATGTGCTTAAGAACAGAGTGTGGTACGGTGGAGCTCCGGAAGAGCTGTCGCAGTTATATAAACAGTTAGATGGCATTGAAAATAAGAATCGCTTTTGGGCAGCAGTACCAACGCCAGGGCGGGAGATTCGAAAGATACACACCGGCATACCGGCAATCACGGTAGATACGCTCACTAATATCATTATGACGGATTTGGATGGAATTACGGTTCCGGACAAGAGAAAAGCTGATTGGAACGAGATGGACAAGGAAAATAGTTTTCGAGAGCTATTGGAAGAATCCGTGTCAGAAGCACTGTATTTGGGAGATGGTGCGTTTAAGCTGTCTTTGGACCCGGAATTGAGTAAATATCCGATCATTGAATGGATTCCGGCAGATCGAATAGATATCATCATGAGGCGTGGGCGGATGAAAGAAGTAGTGTTTCGTTCTTTATATGTTCATGAGCATAAAGAATATATTTTGTTTGAAACGTATGGATATGGCTATATACGTTATGAGCTGCACAGAAGAAATCAGGAGGAGCCGATTCCTTTAGAAACAATACCGGAGCTGGCGGCGTTGAGTGATGTAGAATTTGATTCGTCATTTTGCATGGCAATACCATTTATGATCTATCGTAATTCCAAAGTAAAAGGCCGTGGAAAGTCTATATTTGATGGAAAAACGGACGATTATGATGCGTTAGATGAAGCGTGGAGTCAATGGATGCAGGCTTTGCGAGATGGCCGTAGCACAAAGTACATTCCGGACAGTATGATACCAAGAGATCCGCGAACCGGGGAAGTGTTGAGACCAAACGCATTTGACAATCAATACATCAAGACAGACACACCGATGTCCGAGGGAAGTGATCCGAAGATTGATGTCGAACAGCCGACCATACCACATGAGAGCTACAATGCCACATACATAACAGCGTTAGACCTGTGCTTACAGGGCATCATCAGTCCGTCTACGATCGGCATTGATGTGAAGAAGTTAGATAATGCAGAAAGTCAGAGAGAGAAAGAAAAGACAACGCTGTATACCAGAGGAAAGATAGTGGATGCAGTGCAAAAGACAATACCGTTGGTTATTGATACGGCATTTAAGGTGTTAGATCTGATACGGAATGAAAATGTGGTGCTGGAGTATACAGAGGCATCTGTTAATTTTGGCGAATATGCAAATCCATCATTTGAAAGTCAGATTGAGACGATTGGAAAGGCAAAATCGCAATCCATCATGTCGAATGAAGCGGCGGTAGAAGAACTGTATGGCGACACGAAGCCGGAAGAATGGAAACAGGAAGAAATAAAGCGACTAAATGCCAGAGATGGTGTTGAGGTAATGAAAGAACCGGCGTTGAATATGGAAGGCCTGGAGATGGAGGGATGATCAATGCGAGTGAAAGTTGATAAAAGGACATATGCCATGTCAAAGAAAGAGTACTTAAAGCTATTAGAGGTTGCATCGGAACAGGTGCCGTTTGGGATATATGCGGTGGAAAAGTCAAATTATGCGGAGTTAAGAAACGACAAGTGTAAGTCGATGACGCAGCTTAAAGCTTTAACAAGGCAATTTAGGATGAATGGATTTAGGGTACACGCTAATAAGTGAGCAAGATATAGGAGAACAGCATGGAAAATATGAACTATGATGTGGGAGATGCATTTGCCACAATAGAAAACGAATTGCTGGACTCTATGATCCGGAACATGAAACGTCATCGTGCGGAGGAAGCAGAGGAGGGATTTCAATGGGAACAGTGGCAGGCAAAGCAATTGGCAGGGCTAGAGGAGTACCGTAGAAAACACGCAGATCGATTGAACGCCCGATATAATTCGATCAACGCTAAGATGCGGATGGCAATATTGCAAGCCAACGCAGCCGGAGGGATGGCGCAGGAGAAAGCAATCTTGAAAGCAATCAGAAAAGGAGCGAAGCTGCATAAAGCTTCAGACAAACTGCAGGGAGAATTTTTTCGGATAAATGAGCGAAAGATGGATGCGTTATTGAATGCGGTAGAACACGATATGCTACGCGCAGAATCAGCTATATTACGCATGCATGATGATCAAGTGCGGCGAGCTATATTTAATGCACAAGTGTACGCCAACAGCGGAGCAGGGACGTATGAAAAGGCGGTGGACATGGCGGTCAAAGACTATGCGTCAACGGGTCTAAATTGCGTCAAATACAAAGATGGTAAGCAAGTCAACATCAAGTCATATGCAGAAATGGCGTTGCGCACTGCCAGTAAAAGAGCCTATCTCTCCGGAGAGGGTACCAAACGGCAGGAGTGGGACATACATACTGTTATCATTAATAAGCGTGGTAATCCTTGTCCGTTATGCCTGCCCTGGGTAGGCAGGGTGATGATTGATGATGTGTGGTCCGGAGGCACGGCAGCAGAAGCAAAGAAAATGGGGTACCCATTGATTAGTCAGGCAATGAACGCCGGACTATATCATCCCAATTGCCGAGATTCCCACACGACATACTTTCCGGGGATCTCCACACATCCGGATAAGAAGTGGAAGAAATCAGAATTGGCAGCTATAGAGAAGAATGTAAAACAGGAAGCCAGACGGCAATATGCCGAGAGACAGGAGGAGAAGTTTGATCGTCTGGAACGGTGTGCAATGGATCCAGAGAATAAACGGGTGTATGCTGCGAGGAGAGAGGAGTGGAGAGCAAAATCTGGTCAAAATAGAGAAAAAAACATTGTCAATTCAATGCCGAATGCTATAATGAATTTAACTGAGGAAGAACTTGGAGCATTGTTGCGTTATAAGAGTTCGGAATCGTATGTGATTAATGAAGCATTGAGGGCGGGAAAACTTACAGATGAACAGAGAATGTTTGTAAACAAGTTGGATAGTGCGTTATCAAAAATACCGAAGTATCATGGAAACTTGGCTCGAACTATTAACTTTTCAGCATATCCGGATGCAGATGAAAGATTGCGGGATTTTTTGGATGAATTTGAGATAGGGAAAGATAGAAAGATTCCGCAATATTGGAGTACATCATGTAAAAGAGGATATGATGAGCACCCGGATGTAATCATATATATACAAGATGCCAAGAAAGGGCGCGACATCCGAACTGTAGGGCTGGATGAGCAGGAAGTCCTTTATGAAAGAAATACAAGGTTTACTGTTATCGGCAAAGCGTTTGCCGACGGCGTATGGAATTTACTATTACGGGAGGTATAGACATGGCTTATGAGGATATTTATAAGGGGCTAAATGATGAGGATAGAGAGAGAATGCTGCGACAGGATATTCCAAAGTTTGTGCCGACTGGGGAAACGCATGAATTGACGGAAGAGGAGAAAAGAGAGGCACATGAAACATTGCTGAAATTTATTCGACTCGGAAAACGTGCAGAAAGAGAAAAAAGGGAAATACCATTGACAGATGAAGAACTGAATCGAGAGGATTAAACGAAAATAAAGAAACTTAAAGCATCCAAGGAGGGTGCTTTTTTAATGCAGAAATATATACTGGTTATCCAAAAGTTGCACCGGTGCAACCTGCGAGAGGAGATGGTAACATGAGAAAAGAAAAAGTATGGGACAGATGGTCAGATTTCCCAATCATGTCCCGCATTGCATTTATTTTATCAGTGCTTGCATTACTAGCCGTAATATTGCGCTAATCTCATGACGATATGCACCGACAAAAGCAAGAACAGATATGACGAGGTTCAAAAGGCACTTAACCAGAGTGCTTTTTTATTGCCCGAAGGCAGATCAAACATCGTGCTTGATTAAAACTACGAGGAGACACCTGAGAACAAAACTGATCGTGAGACACACATAAAACTGAAACAGGGAGACACCCTCACAACTGAAAGGAGCAACGAAACTATGAGAAAACAAAAATTACGAATGAACCTGCAGTTATTTGCTGATCCAAACAGTGGCCAAGGTGGCGAAGGCAGTCAGAGTGGCGGAGCCGGGAGTCAGAGCGGCGGAGCCGGTGGGCAGCAGTCGGGACAGCAGCAATTTGACTATGAGAAAATTGCAAGTCTCATCGCCGGCAAGCAGAGCGTTGCCGAAGACACGGTATTGAAGAATTACTTTAAGCAGCAGGGCATGAGTAAAGAAGAGATGGACAGTGCGATCAGTGCTTTTAAGAGAAAGCGAAAAGAAGAAACACCGGATCCGAACGCTTTGCAGGAGCAGATTGCACAGGCGCAGAACGCAGCACTTCATGCAACGATTGAGAAAGATGGTTTTATGATTGGTGTGAACATGGGGTTAGATGTAAAAACAATTCCATACATCATCAAGATGGCTGATCTTACAGAGGTTGCAAAAGAAGATGGAACCGTTGATCAGGACAAGTTAAAAGAAGCAATGAATAAAGTGATTGCCGATATTCCTGCATTAAAACCGAATATGGATGAAGGACACGGTTTCCGACAGGTAGGCTCCGGTGGTGGAGCAGGCGGAGGGGATCAGAGCGGTGTGTTGGCAGGCATTTTTGGTAATTCGAACTAGGAAGGAGATTACAAATGGCAGTATATGATTATGCAACACAGTTTAACAGAGAGTTACAGCAGAAGTATGCGAGAGAGCTTACTTCGTACGATTTAACAGTATCCAATCCGGGAATTAAGTTTATCAATGCGCAGACGATCAAGTTGCCGCATATGAGTGTATCGGGATATAAGGACCACACAAGAGGCGGCTCGTACAATCGTGGAACGATTACGAACGGATGGGAAGCTAAGAAGCTGGAATTTGATCGTGATATCGAGTTTTCAATCGACCCGATGGACATGGATGAAACCAACCTTGTTGTGGAAGTGGCGAACATTCAAAATGTGTTCGAAGAGGAGCAGGCAATCCCGGAGAAAGACAGTTATCGCTATTCGAAATTGTACAAAGAGGCAACAACATATGCCAGCTCCGGTGCCAAGACAGATACGGAGACGCTTACCAAAGAAAACATTCTTGAATATTTTGATGAAAGAATGTCTTACATGGATGATGAGAGTGTTCCGCAGGAGGGACGTATCATTTACGTAACGTCTGCGATCAACAAATTGTTCAAAGAAGCAGAGGGAATCACAAGAACATTTTCAGTCGGTGCTGCAGGTGTGATCAATCGTAATGTACATACCATTGACGATGTGAAGAAGATCGTCGTGCCATCTGCACGAATGAAGACGGTATACGATTTTACGGATGGATGTAAGCTGGGGGTATCTGCGAAGCAGATCAATATGATCTTGGTGCATCCATCTTGCGTAGTGTCGCGCGATAAATACAGCTATATCAAGTTGTTTACACCGGGCACGGATTCCAGAACGGCAGACAATTATATCTATCAGAACAGATATTACACGGATGCGTTCCTGATCCAGAACAAGGCACCGGGTATTTCGTTTAACGTGGCAGCAGAATAGTAGAGGTGTCTGACAGTCTGCGGACTGTCAGATGTGTATTGAGAAAGGAGAAAACATGCGAGCAGTAAAAGGAAACAGAGAGTACACCATTGCAGAAGAGCAAAAGGAAAGCTATCTGAATGATGGGTATGACATCTATGATGAGTCCGGGGCAAAGATTGCAAACGGAAAAGGGAAGATCGTCACTGCGGAACAGTATGAGACGTTGCTGAAAGAAAATGACGAACTCAAAGAAAAATACGGCATATTGCAGAATGAAAAGGGAATGGCAGAGCCGGAAGAGATCATTCAGATCCTGAAAGAATATGCGGCGTTGAAAAATATTGATGTTGGTCAGGCTGCAACGGTCAAAGGAATCATAAAAAAGATTCGTGAAGCAGGTGAGTAGCCATGTATGCGGATAAAGAATATTATGAAAACGTATATGGCGGGACATTGATTGATGAGGAACAAATAGAAAAACAGCTTACCACAGCAGGCAGGCAGATTGATACGTTGACCTATTGCAGAATTCGCAGTACGGGGTTTGAGAACCTTACAGAATTTCAAAAGGATCAGATACGGTACGTCAATTGCCTGCTTGCTGATTTTATCTACGAGAATAAAGATGAGTTGGAATCTATGCTGTCATCATATGGCATCAACGGAGTGTCCATGACGTTTTCAAATGGCATTAATGTTACGAAAGTGCAGAATATTATCATCCGCACGGATATTTATGCGGAGCTGGTGAAAACAGGTCTGTGCTGCAGGATGATATAAGGAGGCTAACAATGAGATATCCGTGTTTAGTGCGCAAGCGAGACTGCAAAACCGCAGTAAAGGTACATTTGGAGCCGGAAGGTATTGGCGTGTATGGAGAGCCATTACCGGCGCTGGAACTGGATCTTACCTGCAACTATCAGGACAGTGCGAAGACAGTCCTGACCGCAGAGAAGAAACTTGTACAGTTGTCGGGAGTGGCTCTTTTTCCCGGCGATATTGCACCGTCATTTGAGACATTAAGTGGCGGCACGATAGAAGTTGGTGGAGTTACACGGCGGATCTTTCAGGGACGGAAAAACCGAAATCCGGACGGCACGGTCAACTATAGCGAATTGGATGTGATTTGATGGGATCAAAGTCAAGAGTAAGAATTGACCAAGGAAAATTGAGACAATTGACAAGAGCAAAGATAACAGCTTTGGAAAAGACAGCAGAGGCATTGCACACGGAGATTGTGCAGACGCAGGTGATGCCGAGAGATACCGGTGCCTTGCAAAATGAGAGCACATTTGTTGACTATAGCAAGTCTGCCCAAGGCAGTTGTGCAATAGTATCATCTACTCCATATGCAAGACGGCTGTATTATCATCCAGAGTACAATTTTAGTACCGAGGAAAACCCGAACGCCAGAGGAAAATGGTTTGAGCCATGGATGAAAGGCGGAATGTATCAGAGCCATGCGAGAAATACTTTCAAGAAGTTCTACCGGAAGGAGGCTGGATTGTGATGATGCTGTCAGACATCAGGGATTACATAGCCGGTCTTGATATGGCAGAGCAGTGCTATATGGGTAAGTTGGATGCCAAAAAGGACAATAGTATAGGATGCTATCATCTGCGGCGCAGTGGCAGCAGTCATATACCACTGGGAGGGCGCAGCAACGCAACCTATGATATTCTGCCGGTATCCATATTGATCCACGGCAGCAGGTATGCCGTCGAAACCGAACGAATGGCACATAAGCTGTATCAGGTCCTTAGAGACTTGGAAAATGAAACAGTAAATAATCAGACCATTAAATTTTGTCGCATGTTGGTACCGGAACCGCAGGACGTGGGGACGGACGACAACGGCATATATGAAATGGTTATCGAAACAGAGTTTTACACAGAAAAGGAGGAAGAATAATGGCAAAAGCAGAAGGAGTATTCCCTTGTTACAAAAACCAGTTTCACATTGGAGATGCTGCTGAGTCGAAGAACGACATTGCAGAGTGCGAATCGTTTTCCGTGTCGATTGATAACGGCGTGGAAACGTGGAACTCATTCACACAGGAAGGATGGCAGAGCGCATTGCAGACAGGCAAGGCAATCACGATTTCGGTATCAGCCAAGAGAAGCATCGGCGATCCAGGAAATGACTTTGTGGCCGGTAAGTGGCTTGCGAACGGTCAGGATGCATACGCATATTTTGACTGGACATTCCCGGATGGAACAGTGGTGTCATGGGATAAAGCGGTAGTTAACGTGACGAACATCAATGGCGGTGATTCCACCAACGTTGCTCCGTTGGAGTTTGACGTTGTGTCGAACGGAAAACCAAAAGTGACGTTACCCAGCTGATGCGGCACAAACGGTGTCGCAGACCAACAAGGCGGTAGACGTTAGCACGTCAGAAACAAGCACAAAGAGTAAATAGGTGTTAAGCAGACAGCCCCATGATGGGGCTGTTTTGCTGTAACCGGAATGGAGGTTATACATGAGTAAAGTAGTGGATATAACAGATAAGTTGAACTTTGAGGAGAGTCCAAAGCTTGTAATTAGGGGAGAACTGTACACGGTAAATGATTCTGCAGAAGCTATGTTAAAAATGATGGCATATTTCGATGATCAGCCAACTGCAAAAACAGTGGTAGAAGTATATGAGATTCTTTTTTCGGAGGAAGATCGAAACCGTATTAATGCATTGAAATTGAATTTTCAGGATCTAACGACAATTATTAAAGCGGCAATGGATCTTGTACGTGGGGCAGATGATGATGAGGAGTCTCCCAGCTAATGGAGAACGCTACTATGATTTGTTTGACGATTGGGAGCTGATAGTATCCAGCCTGCTGCAACAATATGGAATACGAGTGTATTCCACAGAATTTAAGCGAATGAAATGGGCTGAATTGTCAGCATTGATCGCAGGAATTGGCCCGGACACACCTCTAGGGCGGATTGTAAGTATCCGTGCCGAATCTGACAAAGATCGGATCAAAGAGTTTACTCCGGATCAAAAGAGGATATGGAGTGCATGGAGAAAGAAGCTTGCTGGTCAGAAAACGAAGCAAGATATGGAACAGATGCTTGATATGTTCAAAACAGGATTCATCAAGGCGGCTAAGGCAACGTAAGAAAAGAGGTGAAAACATTGGGAAAAAGTGTCGGTGAAATCGAACTTGACCTTACTTTGAATGACAATGGGTTCAATAAAGCTGTAAATAGCATTATAGGAATGGCGAAGACAGTGGGGAAGACATTAGCGGCTGCTTTTGCTATAGATAAATTGGTCGGATTTAGTAAAGAATGTCTTGACCTTGGCAGTGACTTAGCTGAGGTGCAAAACGTTGTTGATGTAGCGTTTGGTCCGACTGTATCAAAAAAGATTAATAGTTTTGCAAAATCGGCTGCACAAAGCTTTGGTCTATCCGAGACTATGGCAAAAAAGTATGCAGGTACGTTTGGATCTATGGCTACTGCGTTTGGATTTAGTCAAGATCAGGCTGCAGATATGTCTACGCAACTCACAGGGCTTGCTGGTGACGTGGCATCTTTTTATAACATTTCGCAGGATGAGGCTTATACAAAGCTCAAGTCTGTGTTTACCGGCGAAACGGAATCATTAAAAGATCTCGGCGTTGTAATGACGCAAACGGCACTTGATTCATATGCCATGGCCAATGGATTTGGCAAGACTACAGCACAGATGTCAGAAGCAGAAAAGGTCGCATTACGTTATTCGTTTGTTCAGAATCAGTTGAGTAACGCAGCGGGGGATTTTGCACGAACATCCGATTCATGGGCAAACCAGACAAGAATTTTAGCATTGCAATTTGATTCTTTAAAAGCATCAATAGGACAAGGTCTTATCAACTTGTTTCAGCCGATTATAGTTCAAGTTAATACATTACTAAAAAAGCTGGTTGGTTTGTCAGAAGCTTTTGCAAGATTTACAGGGCTGCTTACCGGTAAAAAAACCAGTGATAACGGTGTGGCAGACACAGCGGCCATGGCAGCAAAAGCAGGCACCAATATGTCGGGAGCTGCTAAGTCTGCATCTGCGTTGACCAAAAACACCAAAGCGGCAGGGAAAGCGGCAAAGAAAGCCGCCAAGGAAATGTTTGGCTTGGCAAGCTGGGATGAGCTGAGTAATAATACCTCATCTAAATCAAACAACAAGGATGCCTCATCAAAGGCAGCTACAGGATCGTCTGGGGGAAGTGGAACAAAGGCGACTTCCGGATTGCCGGCAGCCGATGATACCGCCGAAGGTACGAACAAAGTACTGGAGAAATTCAAAGATATCATTGATAAGATCAAAACAGCGTTGCAGCCTACAATACAAGCTATTAAAAATCTATGGAATGCGCTGAAACCTTTGAAAGATTTTACGATTCAGGCTCTCCTAGATTTCTATAACAAGTTTTTGAAACCGGTTGGCAAATGGGTGTTAGGTGAGGGATTACCAAGATTTATTAATGCCCTTGCAAATGGTTTAAGCAAGATTGATTACGCAAAGATTAATAAGGCTTTGGCAGGCCTTTGGGAGGCTTTGGCACCGTTTGCAATTAATGTCGGTAAAGGCTTACTGTGGTTTTGGGAAAAGGTATTGGTACCGCTTGGTACTTGGACGGCAAATGAGGTTGTTCCAAGGTTCTTAAAGACGTTATCTACAGTGATTGGTGTATTAAATACTGTAATTGAGGGGCTAAAGCCATTAGCAAATTGGTTGTGGACAAATTTCCTACAGAAATTAGCAAGCTTTACGGCAGCAGTATTCCTAAAAGCTTGGGATGGAATTAATAAAGCCTTAGGTACTTTTTCAACATGGCTATCGAAGAATAAGGGTGTAGTCAGTGGATTTACGGTGACGGTTGGTGCCTTTTTTGCAGCATGGAAAACGGTGGAGCTGTTATCGTTTATACAGCAGAGCGGAAGTGTGATCGCTGCATTAAAATTGGTTGCAAAAGGTTTATTAGCTACAAGAATTGCCAAAGTAAAAGATGTGGCTGAAACTGCAATATTAAATGCGATGTACGCAAAGGACTTTGTTGTAAACCTTAAAAATTCAATTGTAGCATTGGCAAATCAGGCAAAGGCATTTGCAGCAAGTTTGGCGGCAAAGATAGCGGACAAAGCAGAAACTTTAGCATTACAGGCATTGTATGCTAAAGATTTTGTAGTAAGTTTAGCAAGTTCCACAGCGGCGTTGGTAAAGCAGGCAGCCCAGTTCGCTGTGAATACTGCCGCAAAAGTAGCAGATACGGCGGCACAGGTAGCGGCAACAGCAGCTACAGTGGCATGGAATGTAGCCTGTGGAATTGCAACTGTAGCAACAACGGCGTTTGGTGTTGCTATGGCGGTATTGACATCTCCGATCACGTTAGTGATAGCGGGATTGGTAGCATTAGTGGCAGCAGGTGTGGCTGTTTACAAAAACTGGGACAAGATTAAAGCGAAAGCAGAAGAAATATGGAAAAAGATAGTTGCTATATTTTCTCCCGTGGGAGCGTGGTTCAAGACAAAATTTACAGAGGCCGGCAATAACATTACGAAAGTGTTTAATGGATTGAAAGCAGTGTTTGCACTCGTGTGGAAAAACATACAGAGTGTATTTTCAAATGTTGGCGGATGGTTTAAGGGTGTGTTTGACAAAGCTTTTGCAAATGTAAAGAATGCGTTTGCTACGGCAAAAGCTGTATTCGCAAATGTATGGAATGCAATTAAGGGAGCTTTTGCTGGGGCAATCAATTGGTTCAAAAGTACTTTCCTGACGGCATCGGGGCACCTGAAAAATCCGTTTTCGGGTATTGGAAATTTTTTCGAGGGAAAGTACAAAGACATCAAGAAAGCGTTTTCAGGTGTGGGTGATTGGTTCTCTGAGAAGTTTAAGGGAACATACGCATCTACAACAAAGGCGTGGTCCGGTGCCAAGGATGCGTTTAAGGGCATACTCGCAAATATTAAAGCACCATTTAAGGGCATTGCGGACTGGTTTGACAAGACGTTTGGCACAGCATGGACAAAAGTTAAGGCTGTATTTTCCTCAAAGGGCAAGATTTTTGATGGCATTAAAGAAGGCATCGACAAAACCTTTAAGGCTGTTGTTAATACGCTGATCAAAGGACTGAATGTTATTGTCGAGAAACCGTTCGTAGGGATCAATAAAATGCTCAATAAGCTTCGTACCGCCGGTGTCGGTAAGTTAAAACCGTTCGCCAAACTTTGGAACGAAAATCCTATTGCAGTACCTAAGATCCCGGCACTTGCACAAGGTGGATACGTACGAGCCAACACCCCACAGCTTGCCATGATCGGTGATAACAAGCGATACGGTGAGATTGTTGCCCCGGAAAATAAACTGCAGGCAATGGTAGATCGTGCAGTACAGATGTCCGGAACAGCATCAGCAACGGTGCTGGTACCGGTGATTGAAAGACTGTGCAACGCAATCATTGAATTGGAGCAGAACGGTGGCAGTGGAATATCTGTTGAAAAATACAAGGAAGGTGATCTGCTTAAGGTTGTTCGACAGGAAAATAACCGCTACAAACGACAGCACGGAGCATCTGCATTGATATAAAGGAGGAAGACTATGTATGATCCAAGTAAAGGTGTGATAGCAATAGCCACAGGGTATTCCGGAGGCAAGTATACATACTCCAAAATCAATCACGATTTATTGCAACCAGACACGATGAAGTCCACTCCGGATCAGATGCAGGATTTAGACACATACATCAACGGTAAGGGGTATCTGAAACGTACAGTAATGGAGCATTCACGTTCAAAGTGGGAATGCAACACATGCACGCTGACAGAAAAGCAATGGATATCAATATGTGATCTGTTGGACAAAGGATTTCGCGTCAAGGACGGCAAGGCAAGCGTGAAAAAACGACACTTGAAAGCCCGTTTTTATAACGATTGGACACATGATTATGCCACAATGTATTGCTATGTGCCTGATATTGATTTTCAATACAAACTGGTCCTTAACGGTGAACTAAACTACCAGCCGATACGTATTGCGTTTATCGAGCTGTAGAAAGGAGGGGATAGCATGATAGGCCTTACCGACGAACAGAAAAAAGTATTTTACGAGGCGGGATATTTTATTGATTATAGAATGCACTTTCCTGATCTTGACCTGACGATCGATACTGATACGCTTCATTCGGAGTCAGTAACCATCAAAGAAAGTATTTGTGATAATGAAGATCTGACCCTCGGAGGGTGTATTGCGTTTTCATGCGAATTTGAGGTATCGGAGATCATACAACATGATTTAAGCAAACGATCATTTGACGTAACACTGGAAGTCCATGATGAAGCCGGTAACACTATACTGGAAATTCCGATGGGATGCTACAAGGTATATAGTGCAGAGATGGTAGATGATAAGGACTATAAGAAAATCGTAGCGTATGATGCTTTATATGATGCCTCTGCAGATGTGTCTGATTGGTATGAGGGATTATTCCCGGTGATCTCATCGAACGCGGTCACTAAGACCGATGATAATGGCACCGAGATCACGGTAATAGTGAAAAACTATGGGACGACCACGCTTAAAGCAATGCGCGAATCATTGTTGCAGCACTTAGGGATCCTGTATGAAGAGCAGTCATTAGTCAACGATGATATGATCGTCAGCAAGAGTCTGCAGCCATCGGGAGATAATTGCACCGGATTAATGATGCTCAAGTGGATGTGCGAGATCCACGGTGGTTTTGGCCGGATGAATCGTAATGGCAGATTTGAGGTAACGACCTTGCAATCTTCCGGGCTGTACCCGGATGAAGATCGGTACCCGGATTTAGACCTGTATCCGGAGAATGGCAATACATCCTCGGTTGCGCTTGGTGTTTCGGACGAGGAACCGAGAGCAGAGTACATAACGGCAAAATTCGAGGAATACATGACAAAATACATTACCGGCATCAATGTACGTACAGAGGACGATGATGTTGGATGCACAGTCGGAACAACGGAAAATCCGTATATCATTTCCGGAAATGCTTTGCTATTTGGAAAGACGGCCGCAGAACTAAAACCAATAGCCGAGAACATTCTGAATGTAATCAAGGATATTATTTACCGCCCAAATACAACGGAGTTGATCGGTCTGCCGTATGTAGAGGTTGGCGATGTATATTCGGTCGAAAAAGAAGATGTGGTGGAATCTTATGTGCTAAGCCGCACACTGTCCGGCATTCAGTTATTAAGGGATACCTACGAGGCAAAGGGTAGTGAAACACGATCCAATAACGTGAGCGATTCTTCGGAGTTGATCCGGACGAAAGCCAAGATCCTAAAGATTCAAAAGGATATTGATGGCGTGCGGATTGAGATGTCAGATCTGGAAGAGGAGACATCATCACAGTACGAGCAGACCAACAAAACAATAGTGCTTAAGGTGACGAATAAGGGCAAGATGGTTCAGGTGGGTTTGGGATCAGACCCGGATAAAGGTACAGAATTTAAGGTGGGAGCCGATAATATCGAACTGTCGGCGGAAGAGGTTATTGAACTGTTATCTGGTGGCACGATTAATTTGTCGGCCGGCGAGGGAATAACCATTGAGGCCCCGAATTTTCAGTTGAGCAAAGAAATCATCAAGATACTGACTAAGAATTTTACGCTAGACGAAGAGGGCAACGTAACAGCGGCTAACATTACGATCACTGGCGGCCACATCAAAATTGTATCAGACAGCAATGAGCCTTTGATCGAGATGCAATATGGAACTGGTGATAATATGGTTACGGCCGGATTGTCACCAGAAGGCGTGTATTATACTAATGTAACGGACACATGGGAAGAACGCAGCACTAGTGGTCTGATGACAAAGTATCGCACAGCAGTCAGTACGGAGCATAAAAACGGAACATGGCAGACAAACATGATAAAACAGCATACATTTGGCGATGCGCAGGACTGGGAGACAATCGAAGAGTACCCTGCGGCGGAAATTGCTTACCATGCTGTAAGTGGCAAGGAGATAAATCGCTTTTACAGCGCGCAGGTGAGCAGTTATTTCGCCGCTACGGCACCATTTTTTGACGCTGTTGATCTATGGAAAATTGATACGATCAATTGGGTTATGGCGAATGGATTTACCATAAATGATGCCTATACATCATGCTTTAAGCTGGCAGACGGCGTGGTGCATCTTGCCATGGATGTGAGAGGTGCGATTCCGGCCGGTAAATGGACAACGGTAGCGATGTTCCTGCCGGATGTTTTTGCAGGATTCAACATTGCACCGGTGACGGCAAATGTCAAGCAAACGGTCATGTATCCCATCTTGACTTCGCAGTCCGGAGCTGGAGCACAGGCGGGAGCACGGTTGACTTTGATCGGACCGGAGGTCGGTATAGAAATATATCAGTATGGGACGGCGGCAGCAGAATGGGCGCAGATCACGATGGACTACTGCGTTGAATTGAAGGAGGGTGATTAACGTGTACGAAAAAGTAACGCATGATCCGATCGGATGGAAAAACAAGCGTGTAGGGGGTACCAGCTTATCCGCGGAGAACCTCAACAAAATGGACGAGGACATCACCAAGATAGCAACGCAACTGGACAATGCCTACCAAGATTTATCGGGCAAGATCGAAGAAACGTCAATGCTGGTAGATACTATCAATGGGGAGGTGATCTAGTGGGAACCCTAAAAGAAAAGCTAAGCTATCTGTCGGAGACGAAAGAAGCAATTAAGCAGGCTCTTATCAAGCAACAGGTTACGGTGACGGATGAAGATACGTTTCGGAGCTATGCAGATAAGATATCCGGAATAGAGGGCGGCGGGGGCAGTATACAGAAAATTGATGCTGGAGAAAATGAAACCGAATTACCTTATGGTGAAATAAGAGCAATAAGTATCGTTGATTTTCAGGTTGTGTATTATATCAATGAAAAGACGCAAGTAAAAGGAATAGTAAACGATATGGTAAAGATTAAGTGTTTGAAAAATAAAGAAACCTTGAAAACTTACACGAGTGTAGATTGGAGTTGATTATATGAAAGAAATAAATGTTGACCCTGGAAAATTAGGAACACATACAGAACAATTGACCTTGATAAAAAATGATCCAGAAGGACAAAAGGATGTATGGTTAGAAATTTTTGGATTATCTGCGGAAGACGGATTTACAATTGAAGTTGGAACTTATAAACAAAATGACAAATCATTTCATTATTGGGAAATTTGTCATAAAGGAAGAGTTTTCGCACAATTAGTACCGTATCAAGGAACTGATGATTATGTGTTGTCAGAGATGTGGGTTTGTATCGGCACACATAAAATTGATTGGTATGGTGATAATAATGTTTTTGATTTGCAAATATTTATTTTTGATAATAATTTGTTGGTTGCATATGTTCACGGTTCTACAATTTCAGTCGGGATTAATAATGGTATGGTTGTTATTCCTCCGAATGACACAGCATTAGAATTTGGACAAATACGCTATGATATGTATTCTATCGGAATTTCAAACGAGGGTGTTTTGGGTGCAATTGATTTTCACGGTGGTAGGGGTACAACATTCACGGCACCGGGAAAAATATTATATGAATATTTTCAAGATGCGGTAATGGCTTCTCCTATTACACCGGCAAGAAAAACTAGGGACAATGGAATTCTTGTACTAAGAGATTTTTCGTTATGCGGTTCTGATTTTGTGCCGCACGTAGTAGAAAATATGTGGATGATATGTTCAATGCCAACAGCATTGTTGACGCAACGGTTTATTAAACTAAATGGTACTAAGCATATGATTATTAGATCAAAAAAAGATAATGAACAATCGTGGTTTCTACTTGCTAATACTGGTGAGGAGTATACAGGAAGCAATGAAGACAATAGCTGGTAAGTGTTTCGAGAATAAGGGACAACTGGGAGCTTTAAGTTTATTTAATGCCGTAAGGCGGAAAGGAAGGTAAATAAAAATGGACAAATTACAAATTTATGCAGCACAGTTAGGACTGTCAACAATAACGGCAACCATTGCGTCAAAGTGTGGATTGCTTGGATGGATGCTAGTGGCGGTAGCTGCAGCAATGGTCATTGATTTTCTGGCCGGCATGGCCGCAAGTGCCAAGGAGGCAGTGGAACACCCGGATGATAAGTCATACGGATGGAGCAGCAGGAAAGGAATGATAGGGATCTTCAAGAAATTTGGTTACATACTTGTCATTGTGGCATCAATGATCGTAGATTTCCTGATCTATAAGCTGTCAGGAGTATTGTCGGTCACACTTCCGATGACCATGTTCTTCTCTACGCTGGTCACAGCGTGGTTCATTCTGAACGAATGCTTGAGCATCACGGAGAATGCCGGGAGAATGGGAGTGAAGGTACCTGCATTTCTGACAAAAGTGATTGCTGTCCTGAAGGGAACAGTGGAACATGAAGGGAATATATTGAAGGAAGATACAGAAATGGAGGAAACAGACTATGAAGAAAGAACATGACGTTAGAATTGACAGAACGAAGTTGCACCCTTGGCTGGATTATAAATTGACGGTGCTGCTGAAAAAGTGTGCAAAAAAGAAAATATATTTGATCATCACAGAAGGATTTCGGACGAAGGAACATCAGGACGAATTATATGCACAGGGAAGAACAAAACCCGGCAAGATCGTGACCAACTCAAAGGGTAGCAACTACGCATCGCAGCACATGTGGGGCATAGCCTTTGATATAGCAATCAAGTATAAAAAAGATTTGTACGATCCTGCCACAATTAAAAAGGTGGCGAAGATTGCTAAAAAAATAGGATTGGCGTGGGGAGGAGATTGGAAATCATTTGTGGACACCCCACATTTTTATCTGCCAAAATGGGGTAGCACGGCAACGGAATTGAAAAGAATTTACAAAACCCCAGATATATTTAAGAAATCTTGGAAAAAGATAGTAACAAGAGATAAGGGTTTGTTATTATGGAAAGCCACCAGTAAATTGACCGGTAGCCATTTGCGCATTCCAAACAAAGCAAAGGTCGAAGTTCTCTTTGTTAGCTCAAAATCGTGGTATGCTAAAGTACGATACAAGGGAAAAGTAGGTCACGTAAACAAGAAGTTTATAGAATAAAAAAGTATAATAAAAAAGGGCTTGCTACTGTCCGAGTACAGACCACCGTATTGACTTGCTATGATCATGGCAGCTTTTGGATCGCAGCGTGTGATTTTCACAGGATACTGCAGTCTCTTTTCATAATTCCACATAATTTAGTTTCCTTTCGAAGTTATAATTTAAGAAACGCAACAAAAAACGTTCTCATATATTCTTAAACTTGTGTTGCCCTTTAATGCCCGATTATTCCCAAGGCAAAGGCTCCTGTCCCCAGTCCCAAGTGCAGCCATCACCGACGCAGTCAAGGACAAGAGGACCAAACTTGCGTGTATAAATATCCATGGCAGCTTTTCTTTTTTTCTTCATTTTTTGAAAATAATCCAATGCACAAGAATCCATAGGGTGTGTATCTAAGAACAGGCAGCAGTCATACATAGCGAAGCTCACTTCGTTGATTACTTTGAGAAGATCATCGCGACATAAATTCATAAGATTTTGTGAAAAATCCACAGATTCACAGCCACAGCCATTGTTCGGCCGGTTCATTTGGTTGCCACAGCCACAGCCATTGTTCGGTCGGTTCATTTGATTGCCACAGCCACAGCCATTGTTCGGTCGATTCATTTGATTGCCACAGCCATTGTTCGGTCGATTCATTTTATTTCCGTTCATGAGAGACCTCCTTTTTGACAGCGAAATCCTTTAGGGATGCAGCCGCAAAACGGCAGATCCAGTGGTGGAAAAATAGTTCCGCGTTGTAATGCTTTATCAGGACAATACGTCTGTCCCCATTCTTGGACAGGAACATAGCCAATACCTAGAGGCATGCCGCGTAAGGGATCAGTGTTCGGACAGTCTGTACTAGGACGGGAGCAGGAATTACAGCAAACATTCATCTCACTTCTGTTATTCATTGCGAGTATCCTTTCTTTCTTTATTTATTGCCGGAATAATTTCCGTGCTAATTCATATATATGTACGTGGCGGTGAAATGTGATTCCCGGAATAATTTGAATGCTAATTCATATACATGTATTTAACTCGAACTTCACACGTCCATAGACGCTAACAGGCCACATATTGCCTATTATGTCGATAGCTATATCGCATTTTGCAGCTACTACCTAGTGGATTCTGCCATCAGGGAACTATAGCAATTGCCTTGCCGCATTTTCGTTTTAGGTGATTTCTAAATTTTGTTGTCTCTGATGATTGATTTACATGCCCTT
>ERZ780190.276-NODE-276-length-58790-cov-7.003797_pt1 | contig 58790 bp, 48 predicted proteins | sample MGYA00510980_ERZ780190 | MGnify/ENA primary metagenome ERZ780190 (study PRJEB29588, sample SAMEA1972188) | human gut metagenome | biome: human gut; feature: human-associated habitat; material: faeces | place: Denmark | collected 2008/2010 ... | reverse complement strand
TTTACGATCAGGTAAAGAAAATCCAGCCAATCTGTTTCGAGAACGCTTGCTGGGCTTACACTGTAGGTGCTGCAATCGCAATCAAAAAAGGATGTACAAGAGCTGCTGATGCTGCTGCAGCAATCGGTGAGGGACTTCAGGCATTCTGTATTCCGGGTTCTGTTGCAGACCACAGAAAAGTAGGTCTGGGTCACGGTAACCTGGGCAAGATGCTGCTGGAAGAAGAAACCAAGTGCTTCGCATTCCTGGCAGGTCACGAATCCTTCGCAGCTGCAGAAGGTGCAATCGGCATTGCTGAAAAGGCAAACAAGGTTCGGAAAGAACCGCTGCGGGTTATCCTGAACGGTCTGGGCAAGGATGCTGCACAGATTATTGCAAGAGTAAACGGCTTTACCTATGTAGAAACTGAAATGGATTACTACACCGGTGAAGTCAAGGAAGTATTCCGGAAGTGCTATTCCAAGGATCCGGAAAGCCCGAGAGCAAAGGTAAATTGCTACGGTGCAAATGATGTAACCGAAGGCGTTGCAATCATGTGGAAGGAAGGCGTAGACGTTTCCATCACTGGTAACTCCACCAACCCGACCAGATTCCAGCACCCGGTAGCAGGTACTTATAAGAAGGAATGCATCGACGCTGGCAAGAAGTACTTCTCTGTTGCATCTGGTGGTGGTACAGGTCGTACCCTGCACCCAGATAACATGGCAGCAGGCCCGGCTTCTTACGGTATGACCGATACCATGGGACGTATGCACTCTGACGCACAGTTCGCTGGTTCCTCTTCCGTTCCTGCTCACGTAGAAATGATGGGTCTGATCGGTATGGGTAACAACCCTATGGTAGGCGCTACTGTTGCAGTTGCTGTTTCCATCGAGGAAGCTGCAAAGGCTGGCAAGTTCTAAGAAATGGCTTAAAATAAGGTTTTTAAAAGGGAAGCTGATGCAATGTCAGCTTCCCTTTTTCTATTCCTGTTATTTAGAATACGATCGGTGAAACCAGATTTCGCAGCACTGCCACAACGCTCCATCCCGCAATGGCACTGGTACTGGAATAAATATCCAGTTCTGCCTTCACTCCCGGGATCTGGGCTGTAATCTTGTGGTCATCTCCCACCATTTCCGGAACACTGAAAATGCTCATATCTACATTTTCCGGGCCAGAGGATGCTAAAGATGCTGCAATTGCTACATTTACCTTAGTAGGCAAAATAGAAATGGCTTCCTTTGCGCTTCCGTGAAATACCTGCTTTTCTTCTTTATCTGTCATAAGGCTTTCTTCAAACAGCGGGGTTCCGGAAAGGGATTTCGGGCCCTTTTTTGTACGGAAAGAAGTCTGTGCCTGTCCCATAAGAGAGATGGTCCGCAGTACATCAAAACCGCCGATGGCACCGGAAGCAATGTGGATCTTTCTTCCATTTTCTTTTGCACATTCACTGATCTCTCTGTAAAATGTTTCATCTGCCAGCGCACCAATAGATAACAGGATCATATCTGCCCCGCCGGACAATATTTTCATACCATAATCCTGGACAGCCTTAACAGAAGCTGCCTCTGCCACATAATCCGGCTTGTCTTCCAGCAGTTCTTCTAAAGTGCTGCATGGACGGCAGCCGCCTTTTTCTGCCAGTGCTTCTGTCTTTTCCTTTGTCCGTCCCAATATACCGGTCAGCTCATATTCCTCTAAAAGTCCCTTATTATAAGTCTCTACAATGATCCCCGCCAGAAATCCATTTCCTAAAACAGCCAGTTTTTTCTTTGTTGTAACCTTTGTCATTTTCCCCTTCTCCTTTTAACATAAAATTCATCTCTTATTATCCAGCATCAACTCTTACTGAAATAACCATTCCATCCATTCCCGGTGCGCCCGTTCCGGCAGCTTCTCATACACATTTACAAACTCCCAGCCTGTACTCCGGTCCTTAAAAGCCGGATACAAAAATCCAAACTCCGGTGCCCCAGGCTCATATTCACCTGTCAACGGACTGATAACGCACAACAGATATGAATAAACCTCCTCAGAGCCTTCCATCCACTCCTTATCCGTTCCCTTTACCGGCACATCATACTGACCATAATACATAAAGCAGGAAAATGGATATCCCGGATGATATTTCTCTCCCAGAACCTCGTAAAACAGATCCATATACCCGTCATTCTTCATTTCTGACTCTTTTACACCATCAAGCAGCTGCCATACACTTCCCGGCTTTCCCATCTCTTTTGTAATTCTGTATTCCTTCAACTGCTCATTTGTCTTAGAGATCAGCACCGTTTTCGCCATATTTAAATTTCTTGTGCGCTCACTGGCTGACAGCTTCAGAAAATTCGTATTAAATGTGCCATCCACATAGCCTTCTTCATCAAAATAGGCCCCTGCGATCCGGCCTACGGAAGCTCTGGCCGGTGTCATACGCCTGGTCAGCTCCAGCATGTCATCTCTGTTTATCATGCTCTTTACACCCTCCTGTTTTATATCATATACTCTCGGATTCTTTCCTGTACTTGCCTTTGCGGCCGATTTTCAAAGAAAAATAAGCGGATCACGAATATCTTTAATATATTCTTCTATATGTAAATCTCAAACTCCACCTGTTCCATTTCTAAAAGCACCTGGCGCAGGCACTGTAAAAAAAGCTGGATTTTTCTGCTTCCCGCTGCCTTTTCCATGCACATATAATTGACCACCCTTGGCGGCACTTTAAAATCCACCGGCAACCTCTTTATCCCGCCTTCTGCCAGAAGCCCCACAGCCACACTGGCCGGAACAAAAGCCCAGCTATCCCTTTTACGCAGAAAAAACTGAAGCTGGTTCATAATAGATAACGCCAACTTCGGCTGCCGCCCCTGAAACAACTGATTATGCCAGTGGACAAATTCATACGACCAGTCCACATATACCTCATGGTTCAGATCCAACTGATCCTTTTCCACTTTCTCTGCGTTTCTCTCATTCTGGCTGTTCATATACCGGCTGTCCTCTGCACACAAAAACACCATAGGCTCCGCAAAAACAGGACGCACCTGCACAGTAGCAGACTCAACTTTTACCACTGTAAAAGCAAGGTCTGTTATCCCTTCTTCCACTCCCAGATGAGCCTGATCCGCATCCTTTATCTCCAGTATAATATCCGGATTTTCCGCCATGAACCTCTCATACACAGGTGTCAGCAGATGAGTTCCTAAACTGTTCATCGAAGATATCCGAAGCTTCTCGCTTCCTCCATCCCGGCCTAAAGCCAACATTTTTTCCAGTATCTCCTGATATTTCACTGCCAGTTCCAGAAATTTTTCTCCCTTATCTGTGAGCATTACACTGCGGCTTCCCTTTCCCCTTATAAAAAGAGAATAACCTAATTTCCGCTCCAAAATACGGATCTTGGTGCTTAAGGATGACTGACTGATGAATAATTTTTCCGCTGCTTTTGAAATGCTCTTACACCGGCAGATCTCTAAAAATGCCAGTATCTCCTGATCCATATCCTTTCTTTCCCCATTTCTCTTTTAACGATTTTCTATCAATAAAACAGACCTGATGTTTCATCCAATACCAGTACATCATTTTCGAAACGGTGTACTAGTACATCGTTTTCAAAATAACTGTACCAGTCAAATATATTCAATCCATTCAATATAATATATGATTTTTCCGTATTTTACAAGATATACCTGCAATGATACACTCAACTTGTATTTAAAATACGTTAACCAAATGTAAGACCCTGATAGGACATCAAAAACTTTTGGAGGTTTCCATGTTTACACCCGCTGATACTATTTCCATTCCAACATCCCGTCTGAAAGAAAACATCCCTGATATTGCTGCCATTACCGGCAACACTCTCTGGGGCTTCAGTTTTCTTCTGTCCAAGACAGCTTTAAACTATGCCCCCACCAGTATTCTGCTGTCTATGCGCTTTATCATCGCATTTTTACTAATGAATTTAATCCTTCTTTTTAAAATAGAACGCATCTCGCTAAAAGGCAAAAATATCCTTCCTATACTCCTTCTGGCATTGAATGATGTAGCCTACTTTTATTGCGAAAGCTATGGCATCGCCCTTACCAACAGCATGTTCACAGGTGTAGTATTATCCCTGATCCCGATCCTGGCAATGGGACTTTCTGCTCTCTTCTTAAAAGAATTTCCAACTCTGCGCCAGATCCTTTTCAGCTTTCTCCCAGTAGCCGGTGTAGTCATCATCATATTGGCCGGCAGCTCCTCAGGCGCAATCCAGCCGGTGGGCATCCTTTTTGTTCTTTCTGCCTGCTTTTTATCTGCAACCCAGCGTGTGATCAACAGGAAAGCAGCTGTAAATTTTTCTGCATTTGAACGCACTTATTTCACTATTTGCAGCTCCTGTCTCTTTTTCACCGCCAATGCAGTCCACCAACTGGGCGGTGATGCCATGAAACTGCTTTACTACGCCACCATCCCCGGCTTTATCATCCCGGTACTGATCCTTAGTATCTTCTGCTCTGTTACCTGCAATATTTTGGTAAATTATGCAGCTGGAAAAATGTCCGTCGGCAGGCTTGCTGCTTTCTCCAATCTGCAGACTATGTGGTCCATGTTTGCAGGAGTATTATTTCTTCGGGAGCCCTTTGGTCTGTCCTCCTTTATTGGTTCGGTTCTGATCATATACGGCATATGGCATGTTACAAAAAGAAACATACCTTAATTTTTTCCTATCTGTACGCCCCGGCTTTCCTGTGTTATACTCAATTTAAAAAATTTACAGTTAAAGGAGTGTATACAAAATGAAACTAATACGACCTGACCAGGTATCCGGCATGAACATCCATTATAAATTCTATTCTCTGGAATATTTTCTGGAATCCCAGATGCGGGTCGGTTTTAAGACCATCGAATTATGGGCTGGTTCCCCTCATTTTTTCTTAAGCAATCTGGAATATGATGACTGTAAAAAAGTAAGCAAAATGGCAAGAGAACGTGGTCTTACCATCCAGGTCATCACCCCGGAAAACTGTACTGTCCCCTATCAGTTTGCAGCCGGAGACCCGGATCTGTATGCCAAAAGCTTTGAATATTTCAAAAAAGGCCTGGATGCCGGTGAAGAACTTGGCTGTAAGGTCATGGCTGTACACTCCGGACGGGGATATTTAAACGAAGACCGGGAAGAAGGCTGGAAACGGGGCCGCGACATGTTGGCACGGCTGGCTGATTATGCCGGCACAAAGGGCATTACCCTTGCTATGGAATCCCTTCGCCCGGATGAGACCAATCTGGCAACTACTGTTGATGATGTAAAGCGGATGCTTACGGAAATAAACCATCCTAATTTTAAAGCTATGATCGACACCTGTCCAATGGGCGTGGCAGGCGAGACTTTACAGCAGTGGTTTGATACCTTAGGAGCCGAGAACATTGTACACATGCACTTCATAGACGGAACTCCCTACGGACATCTGATCTGGGGTGACGGAAATCACAACCTGAAAAACTGGCTTGAAACTGTAAATAAAAACGGCTACACCGGACTTTTAAGCCAGGAGATCACTGCTTCCGACTATTATCAGAAGCCATTTGAGGCTGACTGCCGAAACTTCAAAATGTTTGAACCTTATATGTAATGATACCAGGGTCAAAAAATCGTAAATCCGACGTAAGCTTGCAAGAAAAACCTCCGGTAATATACAAACTCATTGACAAGATGTTATATATTGTTATATATTGTATCTAACAGATTGTTGTTGTCCTACGGACATCCGTCAGGAAATATGAGCAAAAAACCGGAGGTTTTTAATATGAGTGAAGCAAAAATCATTGCCATTGGTGATAATGTAGTGGATAAATACTTATCCAGAGGAAAAATGTATCCAGGAGGACAGTGTGTAAACACATGTGTCTATTCCATTATGAACGGCGGAAAGCCAGCATATCTTGGTAAATTTGGTGATGACGGCGTTGCTGAATACAACTGCAAAATCTTAACCCAGTTAGGCGTAGACTTCAGCCATTCCAGACATTTCCACGGTGAAAACGGTGCAGCCCGCGTTACCTTAAAGGACGGGGATCGTGTATTCTTAGGCTCCAACCGCGGCGGTGTTGCCAAAGAACATCCATTTGACTTTACAAAAGAAGATCTGGACTATATCAAGTCCTTCCAGGTGATCTACTCCAATACAAACAGCTACATCTATGATGACCTGTCTTTATTAGAAGAGACAGGTGTACCTATTGCCTTTGATTTCTCTACTGTATGGGACGATGCCCTGCTTGAACAGGTGTGTCCTCATATCAAAGTAGCCCTTCTTTCCTGCGCACATTTAACTGCAGAGGAAAGAGAACGTGAAATGAAAAAAGCGGCTTCCTACGGGGTAACCTTAGTAGTCGGTACTGTAGGCGAAGACGGCTCCTATGCACTTTATGACGGTGAGATCGTCTATGCACCTGCTTATAAAGCAGAAACCGTATTAGATACCATGGGCGCCGGAGACTCCTATTTCTCCACTCTGCTTACTACCCTGCTTCAGGAAAATGGGGCTCTTTTTGTCGGTGACCATGACCATATGATCGCCCAGCTGAAGCATGCCATGGACTGTGGGGCAAAGTTTGCAGCGAAGGTCTGCAGCTTAGAAGGGGCTTTCGGCTACGGAACTGCTATTATCGATTAACATTCTCCCAGTTTTGGAATTTTTCACGCACCTGTTTTTATAGCCGTGCCGTATTTAAGCAAACAGTATAAATGTAATGTATTAGGAGTGAAATAAATATTCATGATAAAAAATTCTATGGTGCCTCTTTACCAGCAGCTGTCCGAAAAGATCAAACAGCAGATCACAGACGGCAAATTAAAAGCCGGGGACAAGCTGATGACAGAGGCAGAATTCAGCCAGCATTTTGAAGTAAGCCGCATTACTGTGCGCAAGGCCATTGAACTGCTGGCAGATGACGGTTTCGTAGTACGCAAGCAGGGCATTGGAACCTTTGTGGCAGAAAAGAAACTGCACCGTGTTGTAGACAACCAGATCATAAGCTTTACGGAAATGAGCAAAATGGACGGGCATGTGCCATCTGCGGAACTGATCACCGTTGAATGGATGATACCGGACGGTTCCATTGCCAAACGTCTGAAAGTAGATGAAAACGAAAAAGTGCTGCGCATCGTCCGTCTGCGTAAAAATGATGATGTGCCGGTGATGATCGAGGACAGCTACTATCCCAAGCGTATGGAATTTCTTTTAAAGGAAAACCTGTTAGGCTCTACCTATGAATTTTTCCATAACCACGGACTGATCCCAACCCATTCTGTTAAAACAGTAGAGATCTGCTACGCTACACCGGAAGAAGCCCAGCGTCTGGGAGTTCCGGAAAAACATGCTCTCCTGCTGCAAAAGGATGAGGTCTTTGACCAGGATGATGAGGTGCTGCATTACAGCAAGCTGCTTACCAACCCCCAAAGATACCGTCTTACGATTGTTACGTAGGTTCATAGTATAAATTACTGTACCTAATATTCTTCAGAGGCGACAATACAACTATAAAGATGAATTTTAAAAACAACGGCGTTTTTTATGAAATAACTTTATTTTCTAAAGAAACGCCGTCATTTTTTCTCAAAAAAGTGCTGGTTAGTTAAAACTTTATCAACAAAAGTTACAAAAACATTAAAAAAACAGTTGCAAGTCATATAACAATGTGGTATATTTTGTACTAAGATGTTATGTGTTGTATCAATACAACAGAGACAGCGAAAACTGAGGACCGAAAGGAGATCATTATGAAAAAACAACTGAAAAAGACCGTAAGCCTTGGACTTGCAGCAGTAATGGCACTGGGCCTTACCGCATGCGGAGGCGGCAGTTCCTCTTCTGACAGCACCACAGCTGCAGCAGGCAGTGGAGAAACCAAAACAGAAGCAGCTGCTGATTCCTCAAACAGCGGTGACGTAAAAGTCATCAAACTGTTCCACCGTTTCCCTGATGATCCATGCAACAGCTTCATTGAAAGCAAACTTGCTGAGTACGAATCCCTTCATCCAGATATCAAGTTTGAAGTGACCAGCGCACAGAACCAGCCATACAAAGAGAAGATCAAAGTCGTAGTTGGTTCCGATGAGTGTCCAGATATCTTCTTCAGCTTCTGCGGTGAGTTCTCTGAGAGATTTATCCGTGAAGGCCTGTTATTAGACTTAACTCCATATATGGAAGCAGATCCTGACTGGAAAGCTTCTCTGATGGAATCACAGATGAATGAATACACAACTGCAGATGGCATGGTTTATGGTATCCCATTCCGTCTGGATGCAAAAGAATTCTTCTACAACAAAGATATCTTCAACGAGTTAGGACTGGAAGTTCCTGAGACATGGGATCAGTTCATCGAGGTTCTTGACAAGATCAAAGCATCCGGCATGGATCCTATCGCAGAAGGAAACCAGGACAAGTGGCCATCCGCTCACTACATCGGCGCATTAAATGAGCAGTTAGTAGATGATGAGACCAGAGCAAAAGACTACAATCCTAAGACTGGTGAATTTACCGATCCAGGATATGCAGAAGCTCTTGAAAAATACCAGCAGTTAGTATCCTACATGAACACAGGTGTAAATGGTATGACCCATGATATGGCCCGTTTAGGCTTTACCCAGGGACAGAACGCTATCCTCTTTGCAGAGTTAGTTGAGATCACCAACGTTAAGCAGGAAAACCCAGATCTGAACTGGGGAATGTTCAAGTTCCCAACCATCGAAGGTGCTAAGGGTAATCCAAATCTGGTATCCGGCGCTCCTGAAGGATTTGCTATCTCCTCTAAGACCAAGTACCCAGATGAGTGCGTTGAGTTCTTAAAATGGTTCCTTGGTGCTGAAGTTGGTGCACAGCAGGCAGAGCAGGTTGGCTGGTTCAACGCTTCCCTTGGCCTGGACAAGACTTTAACCGATGAGTCCTTAAAGAGTGCTTATGATGTAATCTCCAACGCTAAGAAGATGGACATCTGGTTTGATAATGCTCTGTACTCCACAGTTTGCGACGAGTATCTGACCCAGATCTCCGACATCACAAATGGTGACGTAACCCCAACTGATGCAATGGCTAAGATCCAGAAGGTAGCTGCTGAAGCTCAGAAACTGGTTGAATAGTTCTCGTTAAAGTTTTATAAGAAATCCACGATAGGGAGCAGCATCTGCTCCCTATCTTTAAAGAAAAGGATGGTGTCAGGATGAAAAAGAAAACAAAACTCACACCGTATTTATATGTGATCCCCGGCCTTTTAATGGTCCTTAGCTTTGTTTATATCCCTATTATCGTTAACCTTGTATACAGCTTTTTCCGTCTTTCTTCCTACTCTTCTTCCATGAAGTTTGTAGGACTTGACAATTTCCGCAGATTATTTACAAATGATACATTCCCTATCATGATGCGGAACAATGTGTATTACTGCGTGATTTCCCTGATCGTGCAGGTTGGATTTGGAACATTCCTGGCTTTCCTGTTAGAGAGCAGACTTGCCAGTGACCGCTTTAAATCGATTTGCAGAAACATCTATTTCCTTCCAGCACTGGTTTCCCTGACTGCCGTTGGTATGATGTTTAACTTTATCTACAACCCGCAGCTTGGTCTTTTAAACACATTTTTAAAACATGTCGGACTTGCAAGCATGCAGCAGACCTGGTTAGGTGATAAAAACCTGGCTATCTTCTGTATCATCGCAATGAGCCAGTGGCAGTTCACCGGTTATATTACCCTGTTAATGGTAGTTGCTTTCCAGAACGTGTCCAAAGATTACATCGAAGCTGCTGTTATTGACGGCGCAGGCCCCATCCGCCGCGCAGTAAGCATTATCCTTCCTCTTGCAAAGGAACAGCTGATCGTCTGCTCCATTATCACTGTAATTGGTGCATTCAAGCTGTTTACCGAGGTTTACTCCACCACAGTAGGTGGTCCTGGAAATGCTTCCCAGGTACTTGGCTTATTCCTGTATCAGAACGCATTCTTACATGATGATATGGGTATGGCTGCTGCAACTGGTGTTCTTATTTTTGTCATTACCGTAACCGCCTCTATCTTCCAGCTGAAGGTGAGCCGTTCCGGAGAGATATAAGGAGGTTTTGGTATGAAAGACAAATATGTATTAAAAACCCGGATCTGTTCCGTACTGCTCCATGTATTTCTTCTGTTAATGGTAGCTATCATCCTGCTTCCTGTGTGCTGGCTGGTGTTAAACTCCTTAAAGACAAACCAGGAAATGTTCTTAAACTCCCTGGCTCTTCCCAAAAAATGGATGTTTGTCAACTACGCAACTGCATGGGGCAAAGGACTTCTCTTCTACTTTAAGAACTCCATTATCGTCAGTGCCATTTCCATTCTATGCATCCTGCTTTTAAGCTCCATGCTGGCATATGGACTGACCCGTTTTTCCCTTCCCGGAAGCGGTTTCGTATTCTTCCTTATTTTAGGCGGTATGGCCCTTTCCGAACAGGTTGCTTTAGTACCTCTGTACAAGATCTTACAGGCATTAAAGCTTTACAATACCCGTGCAGCGCTGATCCTTCCGTACATAGCATTCCGTATCCCATTTACCATGTTTTTAATGAGAGCTTACTTCATCTCCATTCCAAAGGAATTAGAGGAAGCAGCGATCGTAGACGGATGCAACAGCTTCCAGCGCTTCACACAGATCATCCTTCCTATCAGTAAGCCGGTTATGGCTTCCTGTGCCATTGTAAACTTAAACAATGTATGGAATGAATTCTTATTTGCAAACGTATTCCTTGAGAATAAAAAATTAATGACCATCCCGTTAGGCCTGATGACCTTCCAGGGTGACTTAAAATCCGACTACGTTGTAATGTTAGCCGGTATCCTGATCGCCTCTTTACCAATGGTACTCCTGTTCCTTTGCATGTCCAAACAGTTTGTACGCGGACTTACATCCGGAGCAGTAAAAGGCTGATCTCTTCAATTTTCATTATGATATCAAAAAGACTGCTCTTTCGATCCACAGGCCGTAATGAGCAGTCTTTTTTGTGTACTAGGAAATTCCGTTGGAACTCCCTAGTACACAAAAAGGCACTTCGTGCCAACGATGCGCACTCGCGCAATTCTAAAAAATACATAATATCAGGAGGAATTCATATGCTTACAGCCGATTATCACATGCACAGCGTTTCACCTGACGCCAGAGTCCCTATGGAGGATATGTGTCAGGCAGCAATAGACAAAGGCCTTACAGAAGTAGCTCTTACAGATCACTATGAATTTTATGCCCATGGCATACACAGAAAGTTTTTCCACGAAGAATACCTGAAGATGTACTGGGACAGCTTAGAACGCTGCAGAGAGCGTTTTGCAGGCCAGCTGACCATCAAAAGCGGTATGGAGTTCGGACAGCTCCATTTAGCCCGTGAAGAGGCATTTAACATCATCAGGAACTATCCTTTCGATTATCTCATCGGCTCTGTCCATAAGATTGAAAATGTAGATGTGAGCAAAATGGACTATACCGATGTCACCGTTCCACAGATCACAGAAAGCTACTACCGCCACCTTATTGAACTCTCCGCCTACGGCGAATATGACTGTCTGGGCCATATTGATCTGATCAAACGCCATCTGGTACGCTGCGGCTTCCCGGTAGAATATGAAAGATACGAAAGCTATATTGACCAGATCCTTAAAAATGTGATCTCCCGCGGAAAAGGCATCGAAGTCAATACATCCGGCATCCGCCAGGGCGCCGGTGAACCAATGCCGGGACTTCGTACATTAAAACGATATAAAGAGCTTGGAGGCGAGATCGTCACTGTAGGTTCTGACTCCCATAAGCCCGCCGATGTAGCTGCTGACTTTGAAGAAGCCGCAAAGCTTCTGGTCCAGGCCGGATTTGACCATGTAACTGCCTACGAGCGCCGCAGACCGGTTCCGGGATGCAATCTAATAAAGTAATCATGTATTATCCCCAAATGTCTTGCTGTGGCTTCTGGACGTTCCAGTAAGCTTCTTCCCACAAAATCCACCAAAACAGCATCGTTTCTTTCCCCGCCCAGAGGGAGGGGAATACACACTTTCTCCCCACAAAAATGCCCCGGAAGCATCGCTTCCGAGGCATTTTCACATTTATCATATTCTTTTAGAGAGTACACCAGAAATTAATATTCCAGCTTCCACATATATCTTCTCATTGTCAGAGGATGATCACGCTTGATAGCCATTTCCTCACCTAACAGTCTGGTAACGCCGCCGATCATCAGTGGGTTGAAGTACTCAACAACTGTGCTCTTGATATGGGAGCTTAAACCGAAGTCCTTAGCATCAACTACAGTATACTTAGCGTTCATACGCTGTAAGAAGGTCAGTGCTCTTGCATCCAGATGACGGGTAGGACCATCGTTCATCATTAACAGGTAGTGAGCGTTCTCATCAGCCATCTCGAATGGGCCATGGAAGAATTCGCCGGTATGGAAGGTGCTGGATGGCAGCCACTGCATTTCCATCATTAAGAACATAGAGAAGGAATAAGCGGTGTACTGGGTTGCACCGGAACTCATTACATACAGGATAGGTGCATTGTAATGATCCTCAGCGAACTTCTTAGCAGTAGAACGGAACAGCTTGCAGGAATCATTGATCAGATCAAAGATCTTGCTTAAACCATCCTGCATATCATCATAGTGTTCATAGCCTTCGTACTCATTTAAGATCTCGCAAGCCAGTTCCAGAACTCTTGCAGGCTTTTCCATCTTTGCACCATAGCTCTCATAGAAGCCATGGATGATCTGGTACTGACCATTCTGAGCCAGAGCTGAATCTGCCTTATGAGTTACAGCTACTACATGAGCACCCTTTTCAACAGCCAGCTTGGTAGCTGCTACAGTCTCAGGTGTATTTCCGCTTAAGGAGCAGGTGATAACGATAGCGGTATCATCTACACCAGCTGGAGTAGAGTAATTAAAGTTATTTGCAGTATAGATACTTGTACGAAGCTTCTTAGCGTTGTTCTCCAGGAAATATTTTGCAGGGAACAGATCAGACTGTGAAGCGCCGCAGCCTACAAAGTATACGGTCTTGATTTCTGGCTGTTTTGCCTTGATGGAAGCAACGATCTCTTTGATTGTCATAATTGGTATCCTCCTGAATTTTGTTCTTTTATAATATCTGAATACATTATATAACAACATATGACAATAGTCAATACATAATTGAAATTCTTTAAAATCTTAAGTTGCAGTTGAACTATAATGATCTCTACCTTAACTCTCAAAAAGAACCATGCTCTGTACAGATATCAGAACCCATCCCAAAAATACAAAAACAGATACTGACCATCATCCGATCAGTACCTGCTTTCCATCAAATGCAAATCCATAATGCCGGATCCGCTCTTTTTCTATTCCTCTTGCAAGTAATTCCGCATCATACTGCTTTGTTTCTATCTGCTCTAATGCCGTCTGCACAGTTTCCTCCAGAGATTTCTCTTTTCCTGGATTTCTCACTTTAAACTCCAGAATAAAAGCCAAACCATCTGTATTCTTCTGATTCTTTGGGATCATCATTACATCGTATCGTCCAAACCCACTTTCCCGGTTGGACCGGATTTCATACTGTTCTGCCTGGTCTGCAAGAAGTCCCAGAACAAAACCATGATAAAAACGTTCTGGCTCGCTATCTTTACCCCCTTCTTTTCCTGTATCAAAAAAACTGAATGTTGCAACGGACACCTCATTCATATAGTAATTCATAGCATCCACATCGCCCTGGAACAACGCTTTTACAAATCGATTATAGCTGGTCTGTGTCATGCCAAACCAGCCCTTAAACATGCCTGAAAACATACTGGCCGTTTCCAGATTTGTGATACTCAAATGATACCATGGTTCCCGGATCAGGCCACGATATTCTACCTGTTCCGCCTTTAAATACCCACTGGCTAAAAGCAGACTCCAGATTGCATTCTCATTCCTTCCAAGCTGATCAAATACAATCTGTTCATCAAATGTGACCACGATCTGTCGTCCTTGTAAAAGTTCTTCCATCCTTTCCTTAATCTCCCCGGAAGCAGTCTGGATCAGACGGCTTACCAGACTGTTAGAACTTGTTGATGCCCAGAACGGCTGCAGCTTTCTGGTATCCAGATAATTGGTGATTGACCATGGATTGTAAATATCATGCAGGCTTCCAAAGATAAAGCCATCATACCATTCTTTTACATCTGTCTTTTTATCCTCCAGCCCAGTCTGTTTCAGAGCTGCAAATACCTCCTCTTCCGTAAAACCAAAACAATCCGCATACTCTTCTGAAGTGATCGTTATGACTTTCAGATTATTCAGATCTGAAAATACAGATTCCTTGGATACCCGGGTAATTCCCGTCATAACAGCACGTTCCAGATATGGATTCGTTTTTAAAGCAGAATTAAATAAGCCGCGGATAAAATTAATAAATTCATTCCAATATCCATGCACATACGCCTCCTGCATAGGCGTATCATACTCGTCAAGCAGAAAGATACTGCGCTTTTTCCAGTAATGATGCAAATAATAAGATAAATTTTTCAAAGCATCCTGAGCTGTCACATCATCCATCTCGCAATTCATCACTTTTGTAAACTGATGTTTTTCTGCTTCTGTAAAACATAATGCATCCAGAAGATAGCGGTGCTGGCGGTAAGTGTCACCAATAATATGTCGGATTTTCTGCACTGTATCTCCATAACAATCCTGTTTTACATCTGCAAAACTTAAATAAATAACAGGATAACTTCCCTGGATATTCCGGTATTTCAGATCAGACCAGATATTAAGTCCTTCAAACAGATCCCCTCTGTGTTCATACTGCCGGGAAAAAAAGCAGTTCAACATACTCATATTTAACGTTTTTCCAAACCGGCGCGGACGGGTGATCAGCGTAACTGCATCCCCTGACTCCCACCATTTCTTAATAAAATCAGTTTTATCCACCAAAAAGCAGTTATGCTCCCGCAAAAAAGCGAAATCCTGACTTCCGATACTGATTTTCAAGTTCATATGTTCACCTGCCCTTCCTTCTCTATTACCCTCTTCACTTTTCACTTAATATCCTGAGCAATTCTTCATTTATCTTCCCATTACCAGCCAGAACAGCCCCCGGCATTCCCACAGGCAGTTCCTTTCCTGCAAAATCCGTTACTTTTCCCCCGGCTTCCTCGATGAGAAGCTTTGCTGCTGAAAAATCCCATGGCTGCAAGATTGCCTCAAAGAACGCATCCACTCTCCCACAGGCTACATATGCCATGTCAAGAGCCGCGGAGCCTAAACGACGGATATCCTGACAGGACAGAAATACTTCTTTAAATACCTTAAAATTCCAGTCTGCCAGTTCATGATAATAAGGACTTGTTCCAATAGTAACAAGGCTTTCTGACAATGTTTCTGCACCGCTTACATGGATGGGATCACCGTTTAAAAATGCCCCTTCTCCTTTTTTGGCAATAAACAGTTCATCTGTATAAGGCTGATACACAATTCCAAGCACCACCTCACCAGCCTCTGCATAAGCCAGTGAAAGGGTACTGTGACGGAAATCATGGATCAGATTAGTAGTCCCATCTACCGGATCCAGGATCCAGAAATCCCCGCTCCTGTCAATAGCACTGTTATCCTGCTCTTCTCCCATAAACTGTACCTGTGGATACATAGAATACAAGCCCTCTTTTACCAGCTTCTGCACCTGGATATCCACCTGAGTCACATAATCACAGGTTCCTTTTTCTTTTACCTGGGATACGCGGCTGCTGTCTGCAAACAGCGGCTTCATCTTCCTTACTAACTCAACTATTTTTCCTGCATCCACCTTCATTTATCGTACCTCCACCTTTTAGACCAAATATCTTTTCCAATAATTAATGGATGATTTTATTATAATAGTTTTCAGGGAAAAGTCCAGCATCCAGATACCTTTTAAATACCTTCATTTTTTTGTACATGGCATTTTTATTAACTGAACTGTAATGCACCCACATAAAACAGATATTTACAAAAACACCGGCTATTTTTTAGCCGGTGTTCCTACACTTTGCAGTATATTAAAACGATTTGATTTCCACATTCACCCCTGGAAATCACGCCTCATCAATAGCATGACCAATATCATGTCTCATGTATTTGTTCTCAAAATTGACCCATTCCGTTGCCTTATAAGCATTGGCTCTGGCCTCTTTTAAGTCTTTTCCTGTAGCTGTCACTCCCAGGACACGGCCACCGTTTGTCAGAATATTTCCCTCTGCATCAAACTTGCTGCCGGCATGGAATACATAATAGCCATCTTTATCCTTAAAGTTCTCAAGACCTGTGATCTTCTTACCCTTTTCATAATGCTCCGGATAGCCATCAGAAGCCAGCACTACGCACACAGCCGCATTATCCTCAAACTGCAGGTCGATCTGATCTAAAGTGCCGTCTACACATGCCTCAAATACATCTACAATGTCATTTTTCATTCTCGGAAGCACTACCTGGGTCTCCGGATCGCCGAAACGTGCATTGTATTCCAGAACCTTTGGTCCATCCGCTGTGAGCATTAAACCAAAGAAGATAATTCCCTTAAACTCACGGCCTTCTGCCTTCATGGCATCTACTGTCGCCTGGTAGATATGCTTCTTGCAGAATTCATCTACCTCTGGAGTATAGAATGGGCTTGGTGAAAATGTTCCCATACCGCCTGTATTTAAGCCCTGATCTCCGTCCTTTGCACGCTTGTGGTCCTGGGCGGAAGTCATGATCTTAATGGTCTTTCCATCTACAAAGGACAATACAGAAACCTCACGGCCGGTCATAAACTGCTCTACTACAATACGGTCGCCAGCATGTCCAAACTGCTTATCTAACATGAGAGTCTTAACGCCTTCTTTTGCCTCTTCCCTTGTATTACAAATGAGAACGCCTTTTCCTAAAGCCAGACCGTCAGCCTTTAAAACGATCGGTACCGGTGCTGTTTCCAGATAATTAAGGGCAGCTTCCGGTGTATCAAAAGTCTCATAAGCTGCTGTCGGAATGCCGTATTTCTTCATCAGATCCTTGGAAAATGCCTTGGATCCCTCTAAGATCGCTGCATTCTTTCTTGGTCCGAACACACGCAATCCCTTTTCTTCCAGTACATCTACGATACCACCTGCCAGTGGATCATCCGGTCCCACTACTACCAGGTCAAAGGCTTCTTTCTTTGCGAAATCAGCCATTTTTTCAAAATCCATTACACCGATATCCACGCATTTTGCAACCTCTGCAATACCTGCATTTCCCGGTGCACAGTATAATTCATCTACTTTCGGGCTTTTAGATAACTTCCAGCAGATCGCATGCTCTCTGCCGCCGCCTCCGATAACCAGTACTTTCATATCTTTCCTCCTAAATCAAACCATTGGCGATCTTGTTTACCGCCTCTGGAAGAATGATCCACTCAGCCTGTTCCATGACACGTCTCTGCAGTACCTGAGGAGTATCACCAGGCTGCACCTCCACTGCCTTCTGAAGCAGGATCGGACCGGAGTCTACTCCTTCATCCACATAGTGGACCGTAGCGCCTGTAACCTTTACACCTCTTGCCAGAGCTGCCTCATGGACCTTTAAGCCATAATAGCCTACGCCGCAGAAGGACGGGATCAGGGACGGATGGATGTTGATGATCTTATTTCTGTATTTACGGATCATCTCCTCCGGGATGGTTACTAAAAATCCTGCCAGCACGATCAGATCCAGGTCATATTCATCTGTTTTCTTTAAAAATGCCTCATTAAAGGCTGCTCTGTTTTCAAAGCTTTTCGGTGAAATGCAAACAGCTTCGATGCCATGGTTTCTGGCACGTTCCAGTGCATAAGCCCCTGGATTGTTGCTGATGACTACTTCCACCTTTGCATTTGTGATCTTTCCACTGTCAATGGCATCTAAGATCGCCTGAAGATTGGTTCCGCCGCCGGATACCATTACGCCAACTCTTAACATAAAGTCACGCCTTTCTCTCCATTTTCAATGGTTCCTACTACATATGGCTGGTCTCCTGCTGCCTTGATAGCTGCCATGGTCTTATCCACATCTGCCTCGTCCACAGCTACTACCATGCCAAGTCCCATGTTAAATGTATTATACATCATTTTCTCTTCGATCTTGCCTTTTTCAGCAAGAAGTTTGAAAATCGGAGGTACCGGATAGCTGTCCTTGCGGATCACAGCACGGACACCGTCCTTTAACATACGCGGAACATTCTCATAGAAACCACCGCCTGTAATATGGCTGCATGCCTTTACGGTCACGCCGGACTTTTTAATGTTCTTTAATGCCTTTACGTAAATTCTGGTTGGTGCAAGAAGTGCTTCGCCTAAGGTCTTTCCAAGGCTGTCATAATAGGTATTTAAACCTTCTTTATTCATTTCCTTCTCAAATACCTTACGTACCAGAGAGAAGCCATTGGAATGTACGCCGGTAGAAGCCATACCGATCAGCACATCTCCTGCTTCCAGTTTCTCACCTGTGATCATTTCTTTCTTGTCGCAGACACCTACTGCAAAACCAGCCAGGTCATAATCCTCTTCCGGCATCAGTCCCGGATGCTCTGCTGTCTCACCGCCGATGAGAGCTGCCTCAGACTGTAAACAGCCTTCTGCCACGCCCTTAACGATATCAGCGATCTTTTCCGGATAATTCTTTCCGCAGGCAATATAGTCCAGGAAGAATAATGGCTCGCCGCCTGCGCAGGCAATATCATTGACACACATAGCCACTGCGTCAATACCAATGGTATCATGCTTGTCCATGATAATAGCCAGTTTTACCTTGGTTCCGCAGCCGTCTGTACCGGATAATAATACCGGCTCTTCCATTTCCTTGATCTTTGCTAAAGAAAAGGCGCCGGAGAAACCGCCAAGTCCGCCTAATACTTCTGCGCGCATGGTCTTTTTTACATGCTCTTTCATTAATTCAACTGATTTATAACCTGCCTCAATATCAACTCCGGCTTTCTTGTAATCCATCATCTTCTTATCCTCCGAATTTGTCCTGTCCATACCTTCTGTAATGTTACTTTTCTAATGTTATTTTTTTTATATTATTCCTGTAATGTTATTTCTGTGCCATATACTCTTTGTATCCGATCTTTTCCAGCTTCTCAGCCTTTTTCTCTACGTCTTCTTTTAAATTCTCAGAATATGCTTTTAACTTTCCTAACAGTTCCTCATCAGATGTTGCAAGGATCTTTGCTGCAAGGATACCTGCATTGGCACCGCCGTTAATTGCAACGGTTGCAACCGGGATACCGCTTGGCATCTGTACGATGGAATACAGAGAGTCTACACCGCCCAGATCAGAAGTCTTCATCGGGATACCGATTACAGGGAGTGGAAAGATAGCTGCACACATTCCTGGAAGGTGAGCTGCTTTTCCAGCACCTGCAATGATCACTTTAAAACCTTTTTCCTCTGCAGCCTTTGCCCACTTAAAAAACAGATCCGGTTCTCTGTGGGCGGAAATAATTGTCATCTCATAATCGATTCCAAACTTGTCCAGGATCTCTGCCGCTTTCGCCATAACCGGCATATCTGAGTCGCTGCCCATTACAATTCCTACCTTAGCCATCTTTCATTCTCCTTTTGAATAATATATATTAGATTTACTAATATATATGTTTTGTATATTTATCTTTTCTAATAATTATAATACTAAGAAATAAACCCGCAGTCAATAGTAAAAACGCAAAAAAGCAAATCAAAAAAAGCCGCACACTGCTTTTTTTGCCAGTGTGCGGCTCTTATCAGTCACTTAAGACTTATTTTGTTGCTTGAAACTCTCATGATCCTTGTTACTTAGGATTCCTCTTCTTTATGCTTCTTGCTCATAGCTGCCAGTGCAAGGAAGATACCGGAGAACATAAGGGTATTTGTCCTTCCTTCGTGTAATGTCGCAGGAAGATACTGCTTATGATCCGCTCTCCCTGCTTAAATTAATTTGGGTTTAAGCAAAGAGTCTTTCAGATACTGGTGAAACCAGCTTAGATTTGAATTAATAATATTTTAGAATTATTCCAGATACCTTGCTCATGTTCATTTTAGCACATGACACAGTGGATTGCAATACATTTATGCCCCTCCCATTTTATCCTTCAGGCCTATTTCCCTTTGTGTTCCCGCTTTTTCTTAGTATGTTATATACGCAGAAAGCCCCGGCCGTTTCCGACCGGAGCTTTCCGCTAACAGGGTATGTTTATGAGTTTGGGAATATTTTCTTTATTTCAGATATTCTTTCTATACATCCTGTTCTTTCTTTTTCCTTCCGATTGCAGTTAATGCAAGGAAGATTCCTGAGAACATCATGGTCAGTGCTGCTTTTACAGTGGTCTGGCCAGTCTTTGGAAGTGCTGCCATTGGGATCTCACCATCATCAATGACGATTGGTGCCGGTGACTCTGGTAATTCTGCCATTGGTACGTCTCCCGGGGTGATCGTTGTAGTAACACCAGGACCTCCGCTTGTATTAGAGATAGTTGATCTGTGGCTTCCGCCACCGCCTCCACCTGATGAACCGCCGCCACTATTTCCGCCACTGTAGCTGAAATATGCGGTAAATGTGGTATCTGCAATAAATCCGGCTTTTGCGATCTCACTTGCTGCGCTATAGTTCGTATTTCCATCAGACCAGCGGTTAAACTTATAATTTCCGATTCCTGCAACTGTTACTTCTGCCTTCGGATGAACCGGTGCAGTCATGTTGTAGGTACCATCTGCATTCTTAGGTCTGGTAACAACTTCTTTTACCTTACCGCTTACTGTTCCATAAGATGGATTTTCAGAAATATACTGGAAAGTAACCTGATACTTATCTGGAATGTTGTCTGGCTCATCTGGATCAATTTCTCCGATCTCGTCCATACTGTAATATACATTTACCATATTTTCCTTAGGATCAAGACCGATCTGCTTATCTGCGCCTTCAATGCGTTCCAGAACGTAATTCTTTCCGTTAAATTCAGATTCTTTTGGCACTGTAGTCGTAAGGATCTTTTCTCCGAATACACCGATATCACTTACAATCGCTGCTGCTGTATCTTCTGTTACAACGCCATTGGCATCTTCATAGAAGTAATGGATCTCATAATGAAGATCTCTTCTTACAATAAAGTGTGCAATGAATGTTTGATCTTCCAGGTATTCAGAATTTCTCAGCTCATCATCACTATTGAAGAATGTCAGATCATCCTGCTGCCATTTTTCAAATCTGTAACCGTCTTTTGGTGTTACAGTAGATGGCTGGGTTGGATGCTGAGGTGTCTGTGGGCCAAGTTCTGTGATCTCACCAGTTTCACTGTCTCTGAAGATTTCATAAACAGTAGCAATCTCACTTGTTGTTCCTGTCACAGTTCCTTTATCATCATCTGCTGATACATAGGTGAATGTGATCTGATACTTATCCGGGATATCATCCTCATTAGTATCTTCGCTGTAATATACATTTACAATGTTCTGTTCATTGTCTGTTCCTACTGTAAGGTCATCAGCTCTTACAAAGGTATATCCACTGATTTCAATTTTCTCTGTATAACCCTCGATCACATCCCCAAAGTGTGCATCCCTTGGATCTGACATTGTATGGATTTCTTCCTTTGTATCTTCATCCAGATATTTCACCCTATAATTCTGCTCTGCTGCTGTAAAGGAACCTTTCAGTACCACATTTGCATCCGGCATTACAAATTTGCCGCCTGTAGTAGTCACTGCTGTTCCGTTTTCAGTTGCTGCCGTCCAGCCAATGAAAATATATCCTGTTACATTCGGATTTTCTGCTACTGTAACCTGTGCCTGATACTTATGATTTGCTACATCAGGAACTGCCGGTGCACCTGTTGGAACATCACCTTCATATTGATAACTTACCTGATGGGTATTTCTGGTGTAATACAGCTTCAGGGATAATACATTTTGAATATTTGTAGTACCATCTGTTACTGTTCCAGCAATACTTGTATCCAGCGTAAATCCATCAACTGGTATTTCTTGTCCTCTTGTTGTAACGGACTGTCCTGCTGCTGTATTGAATGTATCAATATAGCGCAGACCAAATGTACCATCTAATCTTTCATACCAGTGCTGTATATGATAAATTGCAGTCTTAGGTACATAGTAGAAAATAACTACCTGATTCTCCTGGGTTACTTTCTGCACTGGATCAGATTTTAATGTATATCCTTCAAATGTCTTAAAGGTTATCATTACATTCTGGTCACTGGTAGTACCTGTTTCAACTGTACTTCCAGGTACCGGTGTTTTAGTGCCCTCCAGTAAATATTTTACTGTATAAGTCCAGCTCTGTACTGCTCTATACTTAAATATGATCTCCTGTCCATCCTTTGTGATCATTGCACTGATGGATAAAGTTTCAGGATAATATCCTTCTACTGTTTCAGCAGGTTCACTTACTGTGGAATTTCTTATTACAGTCTGCTGCTTCGCATCGGCAATCGCTACATCACCACACATATATTTCACAGTATATGTGACTGTATCAGAGTTTCTCCATCTTGCATATAAAGTTGTATCCTTTACGATCTGTGACTCTGGAATAAACTTCTTTGTAAGTGCGCTGTCAGTATACCAGCCGAGGAATTCATCATCTGCTTTGTCCGGTGCTGCCAGTTCTTCTTCTGTTAAAACAAAACCTTTTTCCCTGGTAATACTAGCTTTTTCTTCTTTACAATTAGTTACGAAATCAACTGTATATTTCGGTTTTTCCCATTTTGCGTAGATGGTAAGTCCATCTTCTGTCATGGTCTCATTCCAATTTACCGGTTCCTTAAAGCCAGGATCCAGATACCAGCCTGCAAATGTATAATCAGAATCTACATATGAAGGTCTTCCTGGATCTCGGGAAGGTTTGCCTGTGGACAGTTTTGCCTCAAATTTGATGCTTTCCGGATCCATTGGCTGACAATTCTCAAAGCGAAGATTATAGGAATTCCTGGTATAATAGAGCCAGAGAACAGGTTCTTCGTACCATTCATTATACTGCTTCCAGTCAGAATACGTAAATCCAGTAATTGACATCTGATCTTCTTTAGTTAAATGTACATTACTTGAAGCTTCAAATGTCCTGTACGTTGTTCGTTCTCCATCTAACCCTTCCACATAGTAAATAATCTTTTTACCTGAACCTGCATCTTTTTCATACATGGTCAGATTTTCAGCTGGCATATTCGCTAAAAGCGTATACTGTATATTTCCAGAAGAATTTGGTCCCCAGCCGTCATCTGCACAGGCGGTTTCCCATTTCGCAGATACGTCTACACCATAACGGGCGGTGATCCTTAAACTTTCATCTTCCTTCCACTTCCACTTCCGACTGTTCCATCTCATAAACGTAATGGTATACGTAGCTCTTGCAAAATAAACATTCTTAACTGCCGTTCCATCGGCCGTTATCTTCACATCACCATCCGTTTTTTCTGCTACTGGTGTTGTCTTATATCCTTCCGGTACTTTATAACTTCCATTCGGGATAGAACTTCCCACTGTACCATTTCCATTTATCACATGGTTTACAGTGTAAACACCCTCTTTTACAGTTTCAGTCCAGTAAATAATCTTATAATCAGCTCTCTTTGCTGCTTCCCATTTCGCAGTAACTACCAGATCTTCTGCCGGCATGGTCTCCTGAAGGTTTTCCCAGCCTTTAAATTCATAGCCTACCTTTGTCGGATTCTTGTCTGGTTTTGTTACGGCTGCACCATAGCGTACCTGCTCAGGTGCAATATAAGAAGCATTTTCTCCTGTATTCCAGGTCAGAGTATAATAATTTCTTTCATATAAAATCTCTACTACCGTACTTCCATCTGCATTTACAGTTCCCTGACTGATAGCCCGTGGTGTAAATCCTGCATATTCTTTTGCTTTGGCTTCAGTTGTCAGTCCGGTTTCACCTGGCACTGTTTCTGTAGCTGCAGGTGTATCTGGCTTTGTATCATCTACATTTAACAGATAATGATTTACTGTGTAATTAACTTTTGCACCTTTGTAGGTAACGGTCACAGTCTTGTCTGTTGTATATGCATCATTAAAGGATACAGTTGTCTGATCTGGTGTGAATCCCTGGATTGCAGGAGATTCTGCTGTCAGGTTACAGGGAACACCGGATTCTACATGAGAAACCCACGGCTGTGCTGCCAGACTGCCATTGCTGTACACATAATTTACAGTAAGGCGTACCTGACCGGCTATTGGTGCATAACCAGCATAAACCTTCATATCACCAGTTACTTTACTGAAATCTGTATCCCAGCCTGTAAACCTGTATCCATCACGATCCGGCACTGCTGGCGCTTCTGCTGCTTTTCCATCTTCCACATACTGCGGACCGGAAATAAACACATCCTTTCCTTCTGCATCTTTATAATAGAAATTTACTTCATAACAGATGATCTCTTCTGTATCAGCTGTTACATACAGTGAGAAATGATCTGTCATAAATGCTGTTGCATCACCGTCTGCTGCTACAGATTTTATCATCTGTGCATCATATGTTTCTGTATCAGAAGCATTTTCACCCATGTAAAGGACTCTGGTGCCGGAATTTCCAATGGCGGTTCCTTCAAAAGTAACTTTTACACTTCCATCTGGCTGAACTGCTTCACCATCTTCATTGTAAAGGGTGATGTCTGCTGCAAAAAGATCCGTTACTCTGCGGTTTTCAGCTTTTAATATATCATCTGCAGCTGCTTTCATAAGCTCCAGCTGAGCTTCATCCTCTACTGCATTAGCCTCAATATAGCCATTTTCAGGAAGCACATCGCTTAAAGCTGTCAGCTTCACTGTCACGCCTTCTGCTCCTGCAACTTCTGCAGAAAGTACAATTTCAGCATCAAATACACGCAATGCATTCAGTGTACTCTTATAAACCTTCGCTGTACTGCAGTAACCAATACCTACCAGATCTCCGTCATCTGCTGTTTTTGCCGGTGCTTCTGGCTGTGGTGCTGGTAATGTTTCCGGGATAGCCGCTGTTGTTTCTGCTGGCTGTGCAGGCTCTGTTTCCGGTTCTGTACTTTCCGGGGTCTCTTCTGGTACAGTTGTCTCTCCCGGGCCTGCCGGAACTTCCGGTTCAGTTTCTGCCTCTGCTGTGGTTTCTTCTGCTGCAGAGCCTTCCGGTCTGCTTTCTTTTTCTGCCTCTGCTGTGGTTTCTTCTGCTGTAGTCTCTTCTGTCGTAGTCTCTTCTACAGTTGTTTCTGTCTCTGGTTCAGGTGCAGTCTCTGGTTCAGAAGCTTCTTCCTTTTTCAGTTCTTCCGCTTTTTCTTCTTTGACCGGCTCTGCAGCCTCTGCTGCTTCTTCCTTTTCCGGTTCTGTTGGCTCTGCCCCATCTGCTGCATTTTCTGCGTCTTCCTTCATGGCAACTAACGGTACACCATGTCTGGAAATAGAAGCTGTTACTTCACCTTCCTGCGCCGGTTCTTCTGCCGGAGCCTCTGCCTCTGGTTCAGAAGCTTCTGTCTCAGATTCTGCTGCTTCCGTTTCAGCTGCTTCCTCAGTCTCAGGCTCTGTTATCTCCTCTGGAGCTTCTGTTGCTGCCTCAGTCTCTTCTTCCTTAGTCTCTTCCGGCTGCTCTTTGCTTTCTTCCACATCTTCCTTAGTTTCCGGAACTTCTGCGGTTTCTTCAGCAGCTGTGGTCTCTTTTTCTGCATCCGTTGGATTTACAACATTTTCTGTTGTTTCTTCGTTCACTGCTTCTGAAGGCTTTTCTGCCGGAGCAGTTTCTGCAGGTTTGGAAATAATGTTTCTTTCTTCATCCCCAAACTTATCTTCATAACTCTTTATGGTAATACGTTTGGTGGTCTTTTCCTTTTCTTTTCCGTTTTCTGTTCTTGTTACAGTTGTAGAACAGCTGATGGTATCTTCCCCGTTATTTACGTAAAGGAAATAAACCTCTTCCTCTCCTGTTACCATGTACGTATCATCTGCATCAGCCGGAAGCTTTACAAATACCCTTAACTCTGCCTCCATGCTGTCTCCCTGGATGTCCGGATAGACTTCATATACCTTTCCGTCTCCAAAGAACAGTGCTTCAAACTTTTCTGTGGCACCGTCGGTAAAATCCAGGCTGTCCTGTGATACCACATTTTCGTCTTCGATGGCCTGACGGATGGCATCCACCAGGTCAGCGCCGCCAATGGTAAAGTCCACTTTGTTTCCTGATGCTGCAAAGCTGACATGCAGATCTGTTCCCACATTGGTGAAGATCATGGCAAATGCCAGCATAAATGCCAGGAAACGCTTCTGTAAACTAACCATTTTTCCCGTTCGTTTCTTGCGTCTGCTTCGTCCTCTCATACCCTGTTTCTCCTCTCTCTGAATTTTGTGCAGGCCCCATTTCCTGCCAAACTCCAGTACTTCCTGAATCCCGTTTCACAGTCATTCAGTTTATACTTTCATTTATCTTTATCATAGCAGAGATAGCGTTATACCAGGCGTTATATGGATTTATATTTTCAAAAAATTTTCAATTTTTCAAATAATTTACAGACTCTATGAGTTTTTTCTCAGTCGTTCTTGTGTTTTTTTATAACATATGCTATAATTCGCTTCAATGAGTTTTTTTCTCACATCTTCGCATTTTGGAGGTTTGTATGCTGAATCAGTTTGTTTTAAGAAATTACAGATTATTTAAAAATGAAACATTGCTGGACTTTTTTCCGGCTCCTATTAATGAACACAAAGCTTCTCTGCTGACAGCGCAGGGAGACGGCGAATCATTTCTTCCTGTTATCTCCCTTTACGGTCCAAACGGCTGCGGAAAATCTTCTATATTAGAGGCGCTCTGGAATGTATGTCGTCTGGCTGCAGGTGATTTTTCTCTTATCACCTCTTCCGTCCGTTCCTACTGCCGTCTGGATAATACATGCAGAGAGCTTCCTTTAAGTTTTGACCTGCTTTTTCGCAGAAATGGTTTTCTCTTCCGTTATCAGCTTGATGTAAAACAAGGCGCTGTCCTGGAAGAAAATATGTTTTACGGCAAACCCGGTTCTGATGATGCCGGCGTTCTTTTTGCCCGCAAAGCAAATGAACTCCATATTGGAAATGAAGCCGGGAAAATGGATTTTTCCACTCTCCCGGCCGGGGTCTCTCTTTTACGCTATCTTGACCCAAAATCTTCCTCTGAATGTGCAAAAGCTGCTGCATCCTGGTTCAGCCAGGTTCTGTTTTTCCGGGAACATGACTATAAAAAAGCCCCGGATCTGCCCTCTGAAGTAGAAGAACGTCAGGTCATCTGCCGTCTGCTCCAGGCTATGGATATTGATATTTTAGATTACTCCATTACAAAAGAACAGGGCTTCGATGATCCATCCCTGATCCTGACCCATGGGAAAGCAGATGGAAATACCTTTTTTGTTTCTTTCAATGAAGAATCCACAGGCATCAGAAAGCTGCTTACCCTGATCCCGTTAGTCGTAAAAAGCCTGCGTCTGGGAAGTCTTCTATTAGCCGATGACTTAGATAACGTGCTCCATCCTCATCTGCTACGCTTTATCCTGTCTCTGTACCAGGATCATGAGAAAAATCCTCATCATGCGCAGTTAGTATTTACCAGCCATAACACAGCGATCCTTAATCCGGCTGTTATGCGAAGAGACGAGATCTGTCTGTGCTGCCGCCCGGAAGGAACGGATGCTGTTCTCTATCCACTTTCTTCTTATAAAAAAGAAAATGGCCTCATCCCAAGAAATGATGAAGCCTATGGTAAACAATATCTGGAAGGACGCTATGGTGCCAACCCCAGGATCTGATGACTAAAATTGATCTTTTTTCCATTTTCCCATTGCTTTAAACTACGTTCCACACGTTCACACACGGCCAGGACATGTTCCTGGCCTGCTCCATTTAACAGGACCAGATACTGGACCGGGCTGTAGCAGGTAAACAGATCTCCCTTTCGCAGACTCTCTCCTATGGCATTTTTTAACATCTCAGATGTCGTCTGCACCATTTCGCCTTCCAGCAATGCTCCTTTTCCATCTACAAGAGTAATGCAGAATAATGTATATTCAAAGGAAAAACGTTCTGCCATGCGGCTCACCAGACGGTAACTGTCAATAAAGGAAGGGTATGTACTGTAATAAGGTCCCTGGGTTTCTTCCCTCTCTTTTAAGGTATTTTCAATGTCCTTTAGCATATCGGAAGTGTAACGGATCTGACCGCTCATCAGGCGGAAACGCTGCAGCATGGTTTCAGAAGGCGGAAGCCCCTGTTCTTCAAAATACTGGACGACCACCTGTTTATAAACTTCCATGGCTTCCTGATACCGTTTTAAAGCGATCAGGCAGTCCAGCTTCATCATCTGGCATTCCTCATAAGGATACAGCCTGCTGGCTGCTGTACTTAAGTTTAAAAGCCTGTCATATTCCCGGTCTGCCTTTAAAAGCCGGCTTGCCAGGCGCAGGCATTTAAAATACAGCTCCTGGTATTTTACACCGATCACATTGACCCATTTTTCTCCTGTCATCTGAGAAAGGAATTCCCCGTAATACAAACTGCAGGCGTGGCACAGCTCCTCTTTTTTTCCTGTTGCAAGAGCACTTTGAGCTGCTTTTTCAAAATTTCTGGCATCAATGGAAACCGTCACATTTCCCTCATCCCACCGGTAAATACCGCCATCTGTACAGATATACTCATGCTCTGGCAGCATTTCTTTTAATAATCTGCGCAGCCTGAAAACTGCTGCCCTTAAACTGCCGGATGGATTAGCATACTCTCCATTTCCGTAAAATGCATCTAACAGCTCTTCCCTGCCCACTCCCTTCTTTCCTGCATACAAAAGGATCAGAAAAAGCTGCAGGATCTTCCCTGTAAGAGCAGTCCCTATAGGAAAAAACTCCCCTTCATATTCCACTGATATGGTTCCCATCATCCGCACAGTCAGTATTCCCTTTTTGTCCATATCATTGCCCATATCATTTCCTGCCTTTCTGTGATAAGGCGCCCTTTCTAAACGGACATGACTGCTGACGCAGGCATCACCATTCATGAAAGCCGATTGCTCCGCACCTTTGGTGCTCCCGCAATCGTCGCCAGCATTCGCAATCCGCGCTATCGCGCTCCTTGCTCATACCGGCTTGCCCGTCCGATACCCGTGAATTCGCTCATGCAAGCATGGCTCATTCGCGGCTGCCGTCCGGGACTTTCATAGTAATTAATAGCTGCGCAGCTGGTCTTCTTCCTCTTTAGCTGTCTTATCGATGGAACGGATCTCCGCCTCATATCCGTAGGTGTCATTTACTTTAATATACACCTTATCTCCTGTTTTGCGGCCCTTGATCGCCTTTCCTAAAGGAGAATCAATACTTATAAGTCCTTTCATGGAGTTTCCCCGGACTGTGGTCACTAATTTATAGCTTTCTGTTTCATCATCTTCCGGAATATATAATTCCACCCGGTCGCCCAGACCTACTTCATCTGATTTTGACTCATCTGAAACAATACGGGCTGTTTTTATCATTTTTTCCAGATAACGGATACGGCTCTCGTTACGGTTCTTGTCCTGCTTTGCTGCCTTATATTCAAAATTCTCGCTTAAATCCCCCTGGGCTCTTGCCTCCTTTACTGCCTCCAATGCTTCTTTGCGCACCACCAGCTTACGGTATTCTATTTCTTCCTGCATTTTTTTAATATCGTCTTTTGTCAGATTATCATACATAGCTTTTCTCCTTATCTGCTTCCGTCGGAGTCTTTCATAATTTCTTTATTTTCCCTTCAGGAATTTTATTTTTTCTTTATCGTCTGCTCAAACTTTGTCCACAATTTACCTGTATATTATTACTTGTAAGGTTGATGAGACCTTTTACCATACAGGAAGACACTTTTTCATACCTAAGCCGGCAGATTCCCCCCTTTTCTGCCGGCTCCCTCCATTTTATAGGGCAATAAATTTTTCTCATGGTCTTATTCATGCCCTTATTCATGCTCTCTCATGCGGCAGAACAGTTCTGATACCACCCCTTCATATTCTGCAAGGTGCTGTGCCTTGCGTATCTTCTTCATAAGCTTTTCTTCTTCCGGACAGGAATGGATCAGAAATCCCCACAGTTCTTTCATTTTAAACAATACCGGTCTGTCTCCGCTCATAACATGGGTATATCCGTCACAGAGCAGACGGTGGAATTTCTCCAGCCGGTCTGCCTTCCTGTCGGCAGACATTTTTCCAGATACTTTCTGGGATGTTCCGTCAGCGATCTCTTCCATTAAAAATGGGTTCATCATGATCCCCCGTCCCATCATTATCTTATCCAGATCCGGATACTCTTTTACAAGACGGTCATAGTCTTTCCTTCGGAAAATATCCCCATTATAGCACACAGAATGTCTGCTTTTTTCAAATCCCTCTTTAAAAGCATTCATCCGCACATTGTATTTATAAAAATCTTTTAATACTCTTGGATGGATGATAAGTTCTGTTAATGGGCACTGGTTGTACAGACCTAAAAGAGTCTGAAACTCTTCTTCACTTTCCACCCCCACGCGGGTCTTGATGGAAAAATGAAGATTTTCCCGTTCCATTCCCTCACTGACCTCTCCCAAGAACCTGGCAAGCTTTTCAGTATCTTTTAAAAATCCGGCGCCTTTTCCCTTGGCTGCCACAGTACCTGAAGGACATCCCAGGTTCAGATTAACCTCTGTATAACCATATTCCTTTAATTTTACCGCTGTATCTAAAAAATCCTCCGGATCTGATGTAAGGATCTGGGGAATGACCTCCATTCCCTGATTATGCTCTGGAAGGATGTCATTTAATTCTTTGCTGCTGAAACCGCTTTTATGCTTCGGTGCCAGAAATGGTGTAAAATACCTGTCCATAGGCTTAAAACAGCTGTTGTATGCCTGTCTGTATATGTATCCTGTGATCCCTTCCATGGGAGCCAGATAAAATTTCATATGTCCTTTATCCTCTCATTTACCCTGATGTACTATGTTCGTGTCTATTATCCGTGTTTTTGCCAGAAAATACAATACCTTATCTGCTGCACTTCGGCAACAGACAAGGTATTAAAAAGGGGAGGATAAGTATTAATATTTTCTCTTTGGTGATAATCCTATTATAACCATTCCTTCCCCGTTTATTCTCTTTTCTTCAAAAATCCAGTCTGCTTTCGCAGAATTGTTCCATCATTCATTATTTACAGTACAAAAATAAGTACAGTTGTGATCATGATCATACTGATAATAATAGAAATAGAATTTACTGCACTTGCAAGACCAATATCCCCTTTCAGGTCACCGGTAAACGCAGGTGCTGCTGCTGCAATAGGGCTGAACACCAGTACCGCCAGTGTCTGACGATATTCCAATGGAAGGGGAAGAACAAAATAAAACATCAATGATGCCACCACTGCCACACCATAACGTATGGAAAGGATCTTTCCGATCTTTCCGATCTGCTTTTTATCGCCTGAAAGCTTAAAACCAACTCCAAGCATTAACATTGCCATAAACGCATTGGCATTTCCGATCAGCTGTGCAATACTGACAGCAGGTGCTGGAAGAGAAACATGGATCAGGGAAAGGATGAGCATACCGATATATGCATCAAATGGCGCAGATTTTATCAGTGTTTTCAAAATAGGGCCCACAGAAAACCTGCTGTTTTTATCTTTTGCCATAGAAGCTACACTGTAAGCACCTCCCAGACAGATAAACGCATTTCCCGTATCAAATAAACTGGTGATGACTACACCTGTAGGACCAAAAAAACCGGCGGTAAATGGCATGGTGAAATTTCCAATATTATAACCGGACATATTCAGGATATGAAATGCCTTTTCATCCCTGTCTTTCCCTCCAAGGATCCATCCAAGGCTCATGTAGAGCACGCCGCCTGCAAATCCTACAAGACACAGCAAAAGCATGGCAGGCTGTATCTCAGCCTGTGAAAAATTTGCAATAATAGATGCAGGAAGTGTGATCTTAAGCACGATCTTTGACAATACATAAAAATCTTCTTCTTTAAAAAAGCCAGCTTTCCGCAATCCATATCCTAAAATAATAACTGCAATAAAAGAAGCTGCTTTCATCAGGATCGCTTCCATTTTTTCTGTCCTCCGTAATAACCCACCTGTATTAAACAGGCTGTATTTATGATCTTTTGCCCCCTCTGATACCGAATTGCTACGTGCTTTACACTCCCGCAATTCTAAAAACATTCGTAATCCGCTCATTTTTCTTCAAAAAATGGCTCCTTACTCATGTTTTGGGCGGGTCCCAAGTTCAAAAATCCTCCTGCAAGCAAGCTTGCATCGGATTTATGACCTTTTGACCCTGGTATCATGTTAAGAAAAACATAAAAAAATCCCCGCTCTGCTTACACAGAACGGGTCATCGCATTTTTAGAGGGGTATGAAATTATTTAGGGGGGCCGGACGGATTCCTCCGTCCGGTATGAGTATGAAAAAGCTTTGTGATTTCAAGTAACCACTTGAAACAAAGGCCTTGTCCACCTCTCGGTGAACGATATTATAATACGGAATAAATGTGTCCAAAAAATGTACATAATATAAAAAAAGAATAAAGAATATAAATAAGTGAAAAAAACCTTTGAAAACTTTTCAAGATTGTATATAATAGAAGAAACTTCAGTCTGCTCTGAGGCGTACTTGTCATGCTTAAAGCGCAGGCCCTTTTTTGAGTTATACAAGAAACTACTATTGTAAGAAACTTTTTGTGACCCCACATTTTAGGAGGAAATATTTATATGTTTTCAATGATGTCCAATGACATTGGAATTGACTTAGGAACTGCCAGTATCCTTGTGTATATCAAGGGAAAAGGCGTTGTATTAAAAGAACCGTCCGTAGTTGCCATTGACCGTGATACCAATAAGATCATGGCGATCGGTGAAGAGGCACGCCTGATGATCGGACGTACTCCAGGTAATATCGTAGCAGTCCGTCCTCTTCGTCAGGGCGTTATCTCCGACTATACCATTACCGAAAAAATGATGAAATACTTTATCAACAAGGCAGTAGGCAAGAGAACACTGCGTAAGCCACGTATCAGTGTATGTATCCCAAGTGGCGCTACAGAAGTAGAGAAGAAAGCAGTAGAAGATGCAACTTACCAGGCTGGTGCCCGTGAAGTTGCTATTATCGAAGAACCAGTAGCAGCAGCCATCGGCGCAGGTATTGATATCGGTAAAGCATGCGGAAACATGATCGTAGATATCGGTGGTGGTACTGCAGATATCGCAGTTATCTCCTTAGGCGGACCTGTAGTCAGCACTTCCATCAAGATCGCAGGTGATGACTTCGATGAAGCATTAGTCCGTTATATGAGAAAGAAACACAATCTTCTTATCGGTGAACGTACTGCAGAGGAGATCAAGATCAATATCGGTGCTGCATACCGCAGACCGGAAGTACAGACTATGGAAGTAAGAGGACGTAACCTGGTAACCGGTCTTCCAAAGACCATTGTAGTTACTTCCGACGAAACTCTGGAAGCATTAAGAGAACCGGCTCTCCAGATTGTAGATGCTGTACACAATGTTCTGGAGAGAACACCACCAGAACTGGCAGCCGATATTTTTGACCGTGGTATCGTAATGACCGGCGGTGGCTCCCTTCTCAGTGGTCTGGATGCCCTGATCGAGGAAAAGACCGGCATTACCACCGTGATCGCGGAAGATCCGCTGACAGCTGTAGCGATCGGTACCGGTAAGTTCATTGAATTCGCACACGGTATGACCTCCGCCCTGGAAGCATCCATGGGAATTGGCGGCGGAAGAAACGATAAAGAGGATTATTAATTTTTTTGACTGGCCGGGCTGCCGCAGCAATGCGGCGGCCTTTTTGACTATATAAAAGCAGCAACTGTTCTTATACACAGATACAGAGGAAAGAAAAATGGCAACCATAACAGGATTTATTGAAAAAATAAAATTCAGAAACGAGGAAAATGGCTATACTGTGCTGTCAGTTACCGACCAGAGCGATGGTGATGAAGTTATCATGGTAGGTACGCTTTCTTATGCTGCTGAAGGAGACATGATCCAGGCATCTGGACGCATGATCGAGCATCCGGTATATGGAGAACAGCTTCAGATCGAAAGTTACGAAATGAAAACGCCCCAGGACGCAGAGTCTATGGAGCGCTATTTAGGTTCCGGTGCCATCAAAGGTATCGGCGCAGCACTGGCAGCCCGTATCGTCCGCCATTTCAAAGCCGACACTTTCCGGGTCATGGAAGAAGAACCGGAGCGCCTTTCCGAAGTGAAAGGCATCAGTGAAAAAATGGCAATGGCCATTGCTGAACAGGTAGAAGAGAAAAAAGGCATGCGGGAAGCCATGATGTTTCTGCAAAATTATGGCATTACTTTAAATCTTGCAGCTAAGATCTACCAGGAATATGGCCCGAAGTTGTACAGTATCATCAAAGAAAATCCCTATAAGCTGGCAGATGATATTCCAGGTGTGGGATTTAAAATGGCAGACGAGATCGCTGAAAAAGTAGGCATCTTCACAGACTCCGACTACCGTATCAGGGCAGGTCTCCTTTACATTCTTCTCCAGGCATCAGCCAACGGCCATACCTATCTTCCTCAGAAAGAATTATTTTCCCAGGCGGCAGAGTTGTTAAAAGTAGAAACGACTGCTATGGAAAAGCATTTGATGGATATGCAGATCGACCGCAAAGTAGTGGTAAAAACAGTCCCAGGCAGCGAACCGCCGGAATATCTGGTCTATTCTTCCCACTACTATTATCTGGAACTGAACACGGCCCGTATGCTCCATGACTTAAACATCCGTGGCGATATACCGGAAACAGAGATCCGTGCCAATCTGGCGAAAGTCCAGAAAAAAGAAGAAATCCATTTAGATGAATTGCAGGAAAAAGCAGTTTTTGAGGCAGTAAACAGCGGACTTTTAGTGATCACCGGCGGTCCCGGTACAGGAAAGACTACCACTATCAATGCTATTATCCAGTATTTTGAAAATGAGGGAATGGAGATCCTACTGGCAGCGCCAACCGGCCGCGCAGCCAAGCGAATGACTGAGACTACCGGTTATGAGGCCCGTACCATTCACCGCATGCTGGAACTGGTGCCATCCGGTATCCCGGACTCTGGTTCTATGTCTGGGAATAATGCCCCTTCCGGTAAAAATGGCTCTTTCAGTTCCGGTGGCATGCATTTTGACCGAAATGAAGAAAATCCGCTGGATGCCGATGTTATTATCATCGATGAAATGTCCATGGTAGATATCAGTCTGATGCATTCCCTGTTACGCGCAGTAAACGTAGGAACACGTCTGATACTGGTAGGCGATGTGGACCAGCTTCCAAGTGTAGGACCTGGAAATGTGCTTCGCGACATTATCGAGTCCGGCTGTTTTAATGTAGTAAAACTGACTCACATTTTCCGTCAGGCGGCCCAAAGCGATATTATTGTAAATGCCCACAAGATCAACGAAGGGGAACGGGTAGATCTGACAAAGCGCAGTAAAGACTTTCTCTTTATCCGCAGGGAAAATCCTGATGCAGTGATCAGCGCAGCCATTACACTGATCCAGCAGAAACTTCCCGGTTATGTCCACGCCCAACCCGGTGATATCCAGGTAATGACGCCTATGCGAAAAGGTGCTCTGGGAGTAGAACGTCTAAACCAGATTCTGCAAAATTACTTAAACCCACCGGATCCGTCTAAAAAAGAGAAAGAGTCCGGCGGTATCATCTACCGCACCGGGGATAAAGTGATGCAGATCAAAAATAATTACCAGATGGAATGGGAGATTCGCAGCAAATACGGCATTCCCACAGATAAAGGTGCCGGTGTATTTAATGGTGATATGGGGATTATCCGGGAGATCAATGAATATGCGGAAAATCTTACCGTGGAATTTGATGAAGGGAAAATGGTAGAATACAGTTTTAAACAGTTAGAAGAACTGGAACTTGCCTATGCCATTACCATCCACAAGTCCCAGGGAAGTGAATATCCGGCGGTGATCATCCCTATGTATTCCGGCCCACGTATGCTGATGACCAGAAATCTGATCTATACAGCGGTGACAAGAGCCCGCTCCTGTGTCTGCCTGGTCGGCCGGCCGGATGCATTTTATACTATGGCAGATAACTCCATGGAGCAGAAACGCTATTGCGGCCTGAAAACCCGCATAGAAGAAATATACGCCTGACAGGCATCTGTTTACGAATAAAATATAATATTCTAAAATTTCTAATAAATCTAACTCTGTCTATAAGGAGAACGTATGAACTATATAATAGAAACGATCCTGGATCTGCTGTTCCCGCGCAGGTGCCCGGTTTGCGGTCAGATCATTATGCCAAAAGGAAATCTGATCTGCCCTGGGTGTATCAGAAAATTGTCCTGGGTCCGTGGACCGGTGTGTAAATGCTGTGGCAAGGAGATCATAAGCGAGACCGCAGAATACTGTTCTGACTGCGCAATTCATCCAAGATCTTTTTCCAATGGGATGGCGCTGCTTAACTATAATGAAATTTCAGCACCGTCCCTGGCAAAGATCAAGTATCACAACCATCGGGAATATCTGGATTTTTATGCAGAGGCTGCATATAGAAAGTATGCTGCCAGGATCGCCCGCTTATCACCGGATCTTATCATTCCGGTGCCGGTACACAAAAGCCGCATGAAAAAAAGAGGCTTTAATCAGGCAGAAGAATTTGGAAAACGTCTGTCCCATTATCTGGAAATTCCAATGAATTCCAGTTTGCTGATCCGGTCAAAAAAGACGGTACCCCAGAAAGATTTAGGACCTGCCCTGCGCCTTAAAAATCTGGAACAGGCATTTAGCTGCAGAAAACTGCCGTACAGAATGAAAAAAGTTCTCCTTATTGATGATATTTACACAACTGGAAGTACTGCAGAAGCCTGCTCAAGGGCTTTGAAAAAAGCCGGAGCAGAGCAGGTTTTTCTTCTTGTGATCGCCACCAGCTCCAATCGATGACAAAAATCTTGTATAAAATGATAAAAATCATTAAAAACTATAGAAAAGACCTTTTATACCTCTTGACGTCAGGAATATTTTTATGTTATAGTATACGGGCGAATGGAAGATAGGTCTTTTTTTTATGCTTAAAATTAAGACCGAGAAGCAAATTGAATTACGATAATTTAATGGAGGTGGAAGTCGTGCGCACAAAAATCACACTGGCATGTACAGAATGCAAGCAGCGTAACTACAACATGACTAAGGATAAGAAAACTCATCCTGACCGCATGGAGACTAAGAAGTACTGCAGATTCTGCAAGAGACATACGTTACACAAGGAAACAAAGTAATCCTGATCAGTAAAGGACGTGAAGTTATGGAAGAAAATACAGTGAATACTGTAGAAACCACGGAAAAAGCGGCCAAGACTGACCAGAAGACGGCTAAGAAGGAGAAAAAGCCTAGCTTTTTCAAAGGCCTGAAGACAGAGTACAAGAAGATCGTCTTTGCTGATAAGGAAACTGTAGCAAAACAGACTGTTGCAGTTGTAGCCATGTCCGTTTTCATCGGCGCTCTGATCGGTGTACTGGATATGATTATGAAATTCGGTTTAAGCTTTATTCTTTAATTTCAAAGGCGAGGGTGATTGTATGTCAGAAGCACATTGGTATGTAGTCCATACCTACTCAGGTTATGAAAACAAAGTCAAGGTCGACATTGAGAAGACAATTGAAAACAGAAACCTTCAGGATCAGATCCTTGAGGTATCCGTGCCCATGCTTCCTGTTGTAGAACTGAAGAATGGCGTGGAGAAAAAAGCCGACAAGAAAATGTTTCCGGGTTATGTGCTGATCAACATGGTCATGAACGATGACACATGGTACGTAGTACGCAACACCCGAGGCGTTACAGGCTTTGTTGGTCCGGGCTCTAAACCAGTTCCTCTGACAGAAGAAGAAATGGCAAGCCTCGGATTTATGAAGGAAGACGTCTTAGTCGACTTTACATTGGGAGATATGGTAACAGTTATCTCCGGTGCATGGAAAGATACAGTTGGTGCTATTAAGGCGATCAACGAAAGTAAACAGACCATCACTATCAATGTAGAAATGTTCGGTCGTGAAACACCGGTCGAACTGGGATTTGCAGAAGTAAAGAAAATGTAAAATGGATCAGCTTTTGCGCAGCAGAAGCTGGTGGGAGGGACATTCCCGACAATACCACATAATTTTAGGAGGTGCCTAAGATGGCAAAGAAAGTAACAGGATATATCAAATTACAGATTCCAGCAGGCAAGGCTACACCAGCACCACCAGTTGGACCAGCTCTTGGTCAGCACGGTGTAAACATCGTACAGTTTACCAAAGAGTTCAACGCTAGAACAGCAGACCAGGGAGATATGATCATCCCTGTAGTTATTACCGTATATGCGGACAGAAGCTTCAGCTTCATCACCAAGACCCCGCCAGCAGCAGTTCTGATCAAGAAGGCTTGCGGTTTAAAGAGCGGTTCAGGTGTTCCTAACAAGACTAAGGTAGCTGTATTAAAGAAGGCTGACCTGCAGAAGATCGCAGAGACCAAGATGCCAGACTTAAACGCTGCTAGCCTTGAGGCTGCTATGAGCATGGTAGCTGGTACTGCAAGAAGTATGGGCGTTACCATCGAAGAGTAATTAATACCGTATATATGAACGTGGGAGGGAGATTCCCCCGTCAATACCACTAGGAGGTTATTTTATAATGAAAACAGGAAAAAGATATGCAGAGGCTATGAAGAACGTAGACCGTGCTGCACTTTACGACGTAGCAGATGCAATCTCTATCGTTAAGAAGAACGCTTCTGCAAAATTTGACGAGACTGTAGAACTTCATATCAGAACAGGATGTGACGGACGTCACGCTGATCAGCAGATCCGTGGAGCTGTTGTTCTTCCTCACGGAACAGGTAAGACTGTTCGTATCTTAGTATTCGCTAAGGGTGCAAAGGCAGACGAGGCACAGGCAGCTGGCGCAGATTTCGTAGGCGCTGAGGAACTGATCCCAAGAATCCAGAACGAAGGATGGCTGGATTTCGACGTTGTTGTTGCTACTCCTGACATGATGGGCGTTGTTGGTCGTCTGGGTCGTGTACTTGGACCTAAGGGCTTAATGCCAAACCCAAAGGCTGGTACCGTAACCATGGACGTAACCAAGGCTATCAAGGAAATCAAAGCTGGTAAGATTGAGTACAGACTTGACAAGACAAACATTATCCACGTGCCAGTAGGAAAAGCTTCCTTCACCGAGGAGCAGTTAGCGGACAACTTCCAGACGCTTATGGACGCTATCTTAAAGGCTAAGCCAAGCACCGTTAAGGGCGCATACTTCAAGAGCGTAGCTCTTACATCCACCATGGGCCCAGGCGTTAAGCTGAACGTAGCTAAGCTTGCAAACTAATCAGGTGTCCTGAATAGAAAATGAGGCTGCAGAGAATTTTGGTTCTCTGTGGCCTTTTTGCTTTCGTGTTCTCCCGTCCATGACGGGAGATGAAAAAAGTTAAAAAAATACAATTTGTTGCAAAAATCTCTTGACATTCATGCACAGATATGTTATTTTATTATGCGTGTTGAATGCCCTGAGACAGCAGGTACCGTAAGGTGTAAGCTTAAAACGCCTGCCGAGGAACATACAAAGCTCTAATGAGATTTTGCATACCTCTCTGTCATTGCGGCAGGGAGGTTTTTTTATAAGATCGTTTCCTTGCTATGACGGTTTTCAATACGAAATAATATAAGGAGGTAAACCATTCATGGCAAAAGTTGAATTAAAGCAGCCAGTAGTAGACGAGATCAAGGCAATGCTGGACGGCGCTGTAGGTGCAGTTGTTGTTGATTACCGTGGTCTGACTGTAGAGCAGGATACAAAACTGCGTAAACAGTTAAGAGAAGCTGGAGTTTCTTATAAGGTATATAAGAACACTCTGATCAAGCGTGCAGCAGAAGGAACCGAGTTCGCAGCTCTGGATCCACATCTGGAAGGACCTACAGCATTAGCTGTATCTAAGGATGATGCTACAGCACCAGCTAGAATTCTGGCTGAATTCGCTAAGACCGCTCCTAAGCTGGAACTGAAGGCTTCTGTAGTTGAAGGAACCTACTATGATCAGGCTGGAACCCAGGTTATCGCAACCATTCCATCCAGAGAAGTTCTTCTTGGAAAGCTGCTTGGAAGCATCCAGTCCCCAATCACCAACCTGGCTCGCGTACTCAATCAGATCGCAGAGAAAAATGGTGGTGCAGCAGAGGCTTAATCTGCAAAATGAATTTGTGGCTCTTTTATCCGCATAGTCCGGAAAAAGCAGCCTGAAACACAGATCCTATCGAAAAATAAATTTTAAACAGGAGGAAATTAAAATGGCAAAGTTAACAACCGCTGAGTTTATCGAAGCTATCAAGGAATTATCCGTATTAGAACTGAACGATTTAGTAAAGGCATGTGAGGAAGAGTTTGGCGTATCTGCAGCAGCAGGCGTTGTAGTTGCAGCAGCAGGTGCTGGCGCAGCAGCAGCTGAAGAGAAGACCGAATTCGACGTTGAGCTGACCGAAGTTGGACCAAACAAGGTTAAGGTTATCAAGGTTGTTCGTGAAGCTACCGGTTTAGGCCTGAAGGAAGCTAAGGACGTAGTTGATGGCGCACCAAAGGTATTAAAGCAGGGCGCATCCAAGGAAGAAGCAAACGATATCAAGGCAAAGTTAGAGGCAGAAGGAGCAAAGGTTACCCTGAAGTAATCAAAGCTTACTGTACAGACTTATATTTAGATATGAGCGCTTTTCAGAACCCACAGTACTGTGAAAACAGACTGTGGGTTCTTTTTTTCTTTTACACAGTTATTTCAAAATAGCTGTTTGTGATGTCATTTACCTTATATTCTTTTTATATTTGTAAGTACTTCCAAAAGTACAATAATATGGTTGCATATTTCGAAAAAATAGTATATATTAGTTGAGGCTCGATGAGCTGATAAGTAAAAAAGATAAATATAAAAGTGTACAACATACTATTGGAAAAAGACCCCAGGCCAAGGAGCAAACGACTAATCATAAGGCAGCTCCTCTACCTGGGGTCTTTTTAGGGGAAGAGAGTATTTTATATACGGGAAAAAACATCCGGCGCTGTTGCGCATCGGGTGTTTTTTCTTGTTATGCGTATTTATAATAGGAAGAAACAGGTTCGGATCCAGGATGAAGCCTTTAAGGATAAAACACGTTACATGTACAGATATAAATACAAAAACAGCATAAAACTGTACTTTTGTAATAATTACGTAAGAAAAATCACAGGTAAAAGTTATGGCTTTTTTTCGGAAATTATAATATACTATGAACTGTGATGGAGAGGTTATTCATCCGGGACAAATTATCAATATTCTCCAGAAAAAGGAGAAAATGCAAAAAATGCAAAAAAACTATTGATAATTTTCCTTATCAGAAGTATAATCTACTCGTAATGCAATAAGGAATTTCAAAAAGTATTTCAAAAATCAAAGGAGAGTGCATTCATTATGAAGAAGCAGACAAAATTAGTTGCTGTATTATCAACAGCAGCACTGCTTGCTATCGGTGCATCTATGACATCTTTCGCAGCTACAGGCTGGGCAGAAGAAGATGGAACATGGGTATACTATGATAGAAACGGTGACAAAGTAACAGATAAGTGGGCTAAGTCCGGTAACAACTGGTATTACTTAGACAGCAACGGTGAGATGGCTGTAGATCAGCTGATCGAAGACGGTGACAACTACTACTATGTTGACGTAAACGGCGTTATGGCAGCTAACCAGTGGGTAGCTATTGATAACGAAGATGCTGGCGATGATGATGAGCCAGAGCATTACTGGTACTACTTCCAGGCTAACGGCAAGGCTTTAAAGCAGGGTGACTCTGATACCGTTTCCTTAAAGACTGTAAATGGTAAGAAGTACGCATTCGATGATGAAGGCAAGATGCTGTACGGTTGGGTTTCTTCCGATAACGCTGAGCGTATCGACAATACCGATGATGACGCATTCAAAGATGGCGTTTACTACTTCGGTGGTGAAGATGACGGTGCTATGACTACTGGTTGGTTACTGATCGACGTTTCTTACGACGAAGCAACTAATGATGATTACAAGTACACCGCTCCAACATTCAATGATGATGATGATCAGACTCGTTGGTTCTACTTCAAGTCCAACGGTAAGAAGCTCTATGCTGATAACGGTGAGAGAACCAAAGATAAAACTATCAACGGTAAGAAGTACGCATTCGATGAGTACGGTGCAATGGTAGCTGAGTGGTCTCTGGATGAAGACGATGAGAAGAAGGCTTCTGATACTGAAGCCCAGGAAGCAGCTTCTACTGCAAGCACCTCCGAAGCTTGGGAAGGCAACGGCAAGTATGCTAAGTATACTCAGGCATGGAAGTACTACAACAGCGTAGAAGACGGTTCCCGTGTAAGCAAGGGCTGGTTCAAGGTTGTTCCTGCTGAAATGCTGAACAAAGAGAAATATGATGATGACGAAGAGTCCTGGTACTATGCAGATGGTTCCGGTAACCTGTACGCAGGTGAATTCAAGACCATCAAAGGCAAGAAGTACGCATTCCGTAACGATGGCCGTATGTTAACCGGTCTTAAGTTCATCAAAGAAGGCGATGAAGACTTCGCTGACGTTAAGGCTGATGATGATGATAGCAGACCATTCGATAACGAAGACGATTTCTTTGACAACGCAATTGAATTCTATGAGCCAAACGGTTACAAGTGCTACTACTTCGGTGGCGGCGATGACGGTGCTATGAGAACCGGAAAGACCACTATCAACTATGATGGTGAGAATACAAGCTTCTACTTCGAGAAGTCTGGCGGTAAGAAGGGTGCTGGTGTAACTGGTGAGAAAGATGACAAGCTGTATCAGTCCGGTATGCTGTTAAAGGCTGACTCCGATGACAAGTACATCGTTGTTGATAAGGCTACCAAGACTGTTAATGGCAAGACCGTTGTTACCTACGACAAATTAGATGATGCTAAGGACTTCATGGATCAGGATGACGTAGTTGCAACCAATCTGCTGGAAAACACTACTGCTGATACCCGTGTAAACATCGGAAACAACAGCAACAAGAAAGCTGAAGATCTGGCTGAAGCTTATAAGATCAGCTTTACTCAGTCTGATGAAGATGTTAAGCATGAATACGTTCTTGTAAATACTTCTGGTAAGGTAATTGACAGCAAGGGCAAGAACAAAGATGGTAACGATTACTACTATGTAACCGATAGCAAGGGCGTTATCACCAATGTATATGTAGAGAACTAATTATCAAATACATAGTCTCTAGTATAACTAAAAATTAAGGGGGAAGCGTTATAGCTGATGTAATTATATATTAGCTATAACGCTTTTCTTTTATAATCAAAAACTGCCAAGGAGGTAATCCCATGTTAAAAAAACATTTATTAACTGTAGGACTTGCTGTATTGCTGGCAACGACCAGCTCTGTACCTATTTTTGCAGAAACAACATCCACCACTTCCACAACAACCACAATGGAAAACTGCGGTGCTTATTTATTTGAGTGGCGTCCTATTGATTGTGGAAACGGTAATTATTTTGCTATTCTTGTAGGTGGAAATACACTTCAGGAAAGCAACGTGATTTTAAACCGTGGATATGATTATGCCTATACTTTTGATCCTATGACTTATCAACGTCCCTGGGGAACGGTTCCAGATCTGGTAAACGTGGATGGGAAATGGGGTATCCCTGAAAACTGGTCTTCTATGCCTCAGGATAGTCAGCCAGTAATGCAGATTGTTTTGAAAACAAACTATAAAACATTAAGTACTGATAAGCGTTATGTTAATGTAGTTCATCTTCCTTCCAACATAGACTCATCTACTCTTCCATCTGAAGTACGTAAATATCTGATTAATGTAGACGGTTCCGATGCAGGCGCCTACACCGACACTATAACTCCTGGTTGGCAGGACCTGGAAGATGGCACCGTTAAATATATGAAACCTGACGGCACTTATGTATCAAATGGCTGGCTGCAGTTAGATGATAAGAAGTACTATATGGATGAAAATGGTGTAAAATTAACCGACACAATTACTCCGGATGGGTATTATGTAAATATAAATGGTGAAAAAACTTCTTATATGCCTGGTTGGTTTAAAGACGGTGACAATTGGCGATACATTCTAAAAAATGGATACTATGCTCAAAACGGCTGGCTTCAAGATCCTGCGACACAGAAATACTACTATTTTAATATGGCTGCTATTATGGAAGCAGATACTACTACCCCAGATGGTTATTATGTAGGAGCTGATGGTGCCTGGGACGGAAATGCATCCACAAAAAATACTACTGAAGAAAAAAATCTTGGACCTGGCGTAGACAAGGGCTGGGAGCCAGTAGATACCGGCTGGAAGTTCAAACAGGAAGATGGAACCTACCTTACCAATTCCTGGAGACAGGACAGCAACGGTAAGTGGTATTACCTGAATGAAGATGGCTGGATGCTAAAAAATGCTAACACACCAGACGGTTACCATGTAGATGCTAATGGTGTATGGGATGGTGACGCTGCAACTGAAAGTGAAAGCGAAGAAGCAGCTGAATAATTGATTTGAAATATTTGATGTTTTATATTTACTGCAGGATCATAATTATTTTGGTCCTGCAGTTTTCGCATATTCGGACTATAATATATAGGTGCTTATTTCTTGTTCGTCCTTAAAATTCATGTTATTATTAAATGGTAGCAGGCTTATATAACAATATTAGAAGGGAACTGCATCGATGAAGAATTTGAATATTCCTGTTGGCGTTTCAGATTTTGAAAAGATCCGAAAAAATGAATATTACTATATTGATAAATCTGGTTTGATTGAAGATCTTTTAAAAAGAACAGCAGAAGTAACATTAATTACTCGTCCACGTCGTTTTGGTAAAACCTTAGGCATGAGTATGCTGGCGAACTTCTTTGATATCAGAAAAAACAGTAAAGAAATATTTGAGGGATTGGAGATCTGTGATCATCAAACTCTTTGCAGCGAATGGATGAATCAGTATCCAACAATTTTTGTTTCATTTCGACAGGTAGATGGACTGAACTTTAATGGAGCCTATGACATGCTTACAATGGTCATTTCAGAATTGTACAAAGAACATCTATATCTGCTAGACAGTGATAAAATAAGCGAATACGATAAAGAGCTTGCCAGGCAATTAATACAGGGTGTTGCTTCTGCAAAGGATATAAAAAGCAGCTTATTATTTTTAACAAGATTAATGCAGCAATATTATGGAAAGAAGGCAGTTCTTCTTATAGATGAATACGATGTTCCTGTAGCTAAAGCAAGCAGTCATGGCTATTACAAAGAAATGCTTGATGTTATGAAAGGTTTAATGCTGGCATTAAAGGACAATACATCTCTTTGCTTTGCAGTGATCACAGGATGTTTAAAAATTGCAAAGGAAAGCATTTTTACAGGAACGAACAACTTTGTTTCTGATACGATTACAGATTCGCGGTTAAATGAATACTTTGGCTTTGTACAAAGTGAGATTGATCAGATGCTTAAAGATGCAGACGCAATGGAGTATGCTCTAAATATAAAAAAATGGTACGATGGCTATCATTTTGGAGATTATGATATTTATTGCCCATGGGATGTAATGAACTATCTTTTTGAACTTCAGCACAATCCAAAAACAAAACCTGTCAGTTATTGGAAAAATACCAGTGACAATGCAATTATCAGGTCGTTTATTGACTATGCAGGCAGTACCATTACACAGAAATTGGAAGTGCTGATGGCAGGTGGATATATTATCCAACGCATAGATGAAAATTTAACGTACGACTATTTACATTCTTCTGAAGACAATCTTTGGAGCATGTTGTATTTAACTGGATATTTAACTAAATTACGTGAAAATGATTATGAGGGTGAATTGCTCGAAGGAACAATGGCACTAATCATCCCCAACGCTGAAATAAAAGAAATTTTTGAAACGACCGTTATTAAATGGTTTGATGACAGTGCAAAAAAATGGAATAGAAATGCTTTGTTTGATGCGGTTTGGAATGGTGACAGTGAGCGCATCACAAAAGAAATGAATTCTCTTTTGCGGCGTACAATCAGTTACCATGATTATAAAGAGGATTTTTACCATGCTTTTCTTGCAGGTATCTTTACAGGCGCCGGATATATGGTGGACTCTAATAAAGAACATGGCGAAGGGCGGAGTGATGTGGTCGTTTACGATTTTATCAATGCACGTGTAGCTATTTTTGAAGCAAAATATACGAAAGTTCTGGATAATTTGGAAAATGAATGTGATATTGCATTACAACAGATCAATGATCGAATGTATGCTAAGGAATACGAAGATGATTATGATGAGATTTTATGCTATGGGATTTCATTTTTCAAAAAGCGATGTATGGTAAGAAAGAAATAAAATAATTGCTCCTTTTAATACTTTTCCGTATTGCGAGGTGGAAGGGGATACCATTGATTTATACTATTTGAAATGTTATACTTTATGCAAAATTACGCATTAAATTAAGAAAAAGTGAGGGCTATCCTTTATGAAAGAAACAAACACAACTGCCTGGTTTCAGTCACTTGAAAAGGCTTTAGGAAAACTGGCAGCAATTGCAGCAGTGGTTATTTTGTTGATTTTTCCATTGTATGTAAGAGATTTTTATTTTGATATATTAAATGCAAAATATCAATTTTATTATATTACAATGTTAGCAGTACTCATTATAGCATTCATTATATTTGTTTTTCATGTTATTCAGGATTTCAGATATGAGGATGGGAAAAATGTAAAGGTAATGTTTCGCAGCTTTTCTATTAAAAAAATGCCTTTATCTCATAGCTTTGCCAGTATATTTCTGATCGTATGCATTATATCTACATTGCAGTCACAGTATTTATACGAATCATTTTGGGGAAATGAGGGAAGATACACGGGACTGTTTTTATTGGCTATTTACGTGATCACTTTTCTTTTTATCAGTAGATTTTTGAAATTAAAGAAAAGATATTTGAATTTGTTTTTGGTTGCAGGAATGTTGGCGTGTATATTCGGAATTACCGACTATTTTAAATTAAATCTCTTTCATTTCAAGGATGAATTAGTAGCTGCTGATTGGCCTGTTTATACATCTACATTTGGGAATATTAATACGTATAATGCATATGTAGCCTTAGTGATTGGCTGTTGCGGGGCATTATTTATTGATGCAGAAACGAAGAAAGAAAAAATATGGTATTTTATCTGCTATCTGATCGCGTCTTATTCATTGATCACAGGTGGAAGTGATAATGCATATCTGGCATTGCTTGCACTGTTTGGTTTCCTGCCTTTCTGGGCATTTAGAACCTGGAAAGGTGTAGAAAAATATTTTGTTATGTTATCTTCATTTGCAACTATAACCTACATAGCCGGACTGATCCATAATCATATGGGAAACAGAGTTGAGATACTGGAAGGTGTTTTCAGTGTTGTGATCCGTTCTCGTCTGCTGGTGTTTGCAGTTGCGGGATTATGGTTGTTAACAGTTATTTTGTATGTAATAGAGGCAGCTGCAAAGGAAAGAATATATAAGTTAGGAAAACTTCCAGTGTATATCTGGACTGTATTGGCTGCAGTTATTATATTGGCAGTCGGATATGTACTTTATGATGCCAATGCAGGCGGACATGCAGATAAGTATGGAAGCGTCCAGAGATATGTTCATTTTGATGATGACTGGGGAACACAAAGAGGTATGGTCTGGAGACTGGCTCTGGATGATTATAAAAATGAATTTACATGGAATGAAAAGGTTTTTGGTTATGGACCGGAAACGTTTGGTATTATGACGCATCAGTGGAATAATGATGAAACCATTGCGAAAACCACTGTAATTTACGATAATGCACATAATGAATATCTTCAGTATTTTGTAACTATTGGACCGATTGGAGTGCTTTCTTATGTGGGAATATTAATTTGCGCCTGCATAGAAATGAACAGAAGAAAAGAAAAATCTCCTTATGTGTTAGGCTGTTTCTTTGCAGTGTTATGCTATGCTGTACAGGCAACTGTTAACTTATGCGTGCCGATTGTTGCGCCGATCATGTGGATGTTGATGAGCGTTGGAACAGCTCAGAGCGAGGACGAGGAATGACACAGGCTGCTTTCTTATTATTTGTATTTTTAAAACAGTTTTATATAAAAAGTTCAGGCAGTGTTGGAATCGCTGATCTGTGTATGGCTTTTTGCGTGATATTTCTTGTTTTAGATATAGTACGCGGAAAGAGAAAAATGCCTTCGGTGACAGACTTGAAAAGAGAAAAATTCTTAATTGCATTTCTGATCTGCGTAGTAATTATAAATCTGTTTTTTACTATTAAAGATCGCTGCCTGGATTATGAACGATATACCTTATACTGGATTTTTAATGGGGCGGCCATATGGTGTTTCTTAGAATTGGCAGATAAAGACTTTTTAAAAAAGTTGAATGGGGTATGTAAGATCAATATTCTAACGCAGGCAGTTATATGGGTGCTTGGTTATGGAAGAGTATTTACAGAATATTGGGGACCAACCCGGTATATGGGTACCTTTAATGATCCTAATCAGTATGCATTTTATCTGTTTTGTATGATTTTATTAATCAGCTTGTATGCATGCAATTATGGGGACCGTACGGCCCCCATCTATTATTGTCTGGGTGTGTTTTTTATGAGTATATCCAAATCCACGGGCATTTTTTTAGGTTTGATGTTGTATACAGTAGGAATGGCGATATGGTTTTATGTAAGATATAGGAGTAAATGGAACATTCCCAGAAAAACAGAAATGACGTTGGGCGTGGTACTTATACTGGCAGCTATCGCAATAGTGATAAAAATTTTCCCAGGTCCGGATTTTAATCTTAAGAATACGGATTATACTATGCTTACCAGAATACAGGAAAAGATATGGAAAGTACTATATGGAGGCAATTCTACCATGCTTTCCGACCGGGGAATGGACCGGGTGGCATTGTATCCTAGATATTTATTGTTAGGAGCAGGAGAAGGTAATTTTAATCGTTTCCTGAAAGCCGCTCAACAAAATGAGATCCATTGCAGTTTTCTCAATATATGGTTTAGTTATGGTGTGATTCCAACTGTATTACTTTTAAAGTGGCTTTGGGAAAAAATGAGAAAAATTTCTGCTGTAGAATGGATAATTGCCGGTTCTTTAATAGTAGAAAGCTTTTTGCTGGTAAATTATCGTCAGCCATTCTTCTGGATGATCCTTTTATATGGCTATATACGGCAGAAGAATCAAGAAAAAACTGCTTCAACGTTGTCTTTTCAGCAGTCAGATGATATACTGTAAAATGGTTTATCAGGCGGAATATAAGATTACAAGCGAAATATAGATAGGAAATAAAGACTTATGAGGATAGATGAAAAATACAAACGACTGATCAAATGCTTCTTTTCAGTGGTTATGATCCTGCTTCTTACAGTAACATATCATCAGTTTTGGGTTCGTTATTATAATAAGATCATTTTGTATCCGTTTTACCGCAGAGGTATGTGGATGATGGCGGGAATTTACGCTGCTATGCTGATCTTCTTTATGAATGCGTATGGCGGTTTTAAAATCGGATATCTGAGAAAAGGAAATCTGATTTATTCCCAGGCATTGTCTTTGATATTTACGAATATTTTTACATACTTTCAGCTGTCTGTTCTGGATAAGAAATTATTCGAACCAAAGATGGTTTTAGTTATGACAGTAGCGGACGTGTTGATCGTATGGTGCTGGACGATGTTGTTTCAGCTTTTGTATGCAAATGCCTTTCCGCCAAGGAGAATGCTGCTGATTTCAGGAGAACGGTCTGATTATCATTTAATAGAAAAGATCAATGCCAGAGATGATAAATATATGATCTGTGAAACGATCAATTATCATATGGGTAAAGAGGCACTGATTGAGAAAATCCATCAGTATGATGCGATTATTGTTGGTGATATTCCTTCTCATGAAAGAAATGTAATAATCAAGTATTGTTTTGATCATTCGATTAGGACATACAGTGTTCCCAAAATATCTGATATTCTGCTTCGCAGTTCGGATGAACTGAATTTGTTTGATACACCATTATTATTGTCAAGAAATATGGGATTAAGCATTGAGCAGCAGTTTGTGAAACGTGTGATCGATATCATCGGATCTATGATAGGAATTATTATTACAATTCCGTTTTTTATTGTCATCGGACTGAGTATTAAGCTGACAGACCATGGACCAGTTTTTTATACCCAGACACGTTTAACCAAAGATGGAAGACCGTTTAAGATCTATAAGTTTCGTACAATGATACAGAATGCAGAAAAAGACGGAGTTCCACGGCTGGCAGCAGAAGGTGATCCGCGTATTCTTCCTGTAGGACGTTTACTTCGCGCAACCCGTCTGGATGAACTGCCACAGGTACTTAACATCTTAAAAGGTGATATGTCTATTGTAGGTCCTCGTCCGGAGCGTCCGGAACTGGTAGAAGAATTTACTAATGAAATCCCAGAATTCCCGGACAGAATGAAAGTAAAAGCGGGTCTGACAGGTTATGCCCAGGTGTATGGAAAATATAATACTACACCGTATGATAAGCTGAAATTTGATCTTATGTATATTCGTAAGTATTCAGTTCTTTTAGATCTGAAACTTATTATTATGACACCGAAGATCCTGTTTTTGAAAGAAAGTACAGAAGGAGTGGAGAAATGAGAAAAGCTCTCCTGGTAACTCATGTAAGTGGGTTTGTGCCTCAATTTGAAATGAATAATGTACATATCCTTCAGAATATGGGATATGAGGTGCATTATGCCAGTAATTTCCATAATCCTTCTTATGGTGATGATAATAGTCGCCTGGAAGGAACAGGAATCATCTGTCATCAGATAGACTTTGAGAGAAGTCCTTTTAAACGGAAGAATATAACTGCGTATAGGCAGTTGAAAAAATTAATGGAAGAACATGAATTTGACCTGGTGCACTGCCACACCCCTATGGGTGGGGCTTTAGCCCGTCTGGCAGCACATAATACCCATACAGGTCCGGTGATCTACACTGCTCATGGCTTCCATTTTTTTAAAGGAGCGCCACTTATAAATTGGATGATTTATTATCCGGTGGAATGGAGACTTTCTTATTGGACAGATTGTTTAGTCTGTATCAATGGGGAAGATTATAAAAGAGCAGTCAATAGGTTTCATGCAAAGAACGTTGTGCAGATTCCGGGAGTTGGTATTAATTCAAAAGAAATTGAAGCGCAGGCGGTTGATGTAAAGAAGAAAAGAGAAGAACTGGGACTTTCGACAGAGGCTATAGTCATTTTATCTGTTGGTGAAATGACAAAAAATAAAAACCAGGAATTGATCATTCGCACAGTTTCAGAATATAAGAAGAAGGGTGAAAAAATCTGCTATGCACTCTGCGGAAAAGGCACAGAAGAAGAACATCTGAGAGGACTGGTTGCAGAACTAGGTGTTGAGAGTGAGGTAAAGTTTTTAGGATATCATAAAGATATTTATGAAGTTTATAAAATGGCAGATATTTTTGTGTTCCCATCTTTGAGAGAGGGAATGCCGGTAGCTCTTATGGAAGCTATGGCAAGCGGTCTTCCGGTGATCTGTTCTGATATTCGAGGCAATCGAGATCTTCTTGAGAATGAGAAGGGCGGTGTTCTGGTAGAAGGACATAAGGTGGAAGATTATGTGAAGGCTTTAGAGTGGATGGTTGAGAATAAAATATCCTGGGAAAAAATGGGGGATTTTAATCGAAGGAAGGCAGAGAAATTTGATAAGAAGAATGTAGTTGGAATTATGGAAAAAATGTATGAAGCAGTCAAACAGAAATAATTTAACATAGGTTTGGTTGTTATTTCCTGCACCTTTCAGAACATTGCGTTTTCAGGTATCGAATGATATACTTGAAATGTTCTATAATTGAATGAAGAAAGAGAGAAAAACTTAATGAGTCTTTCTAATATAAATGTTGATATTATTGTTCCTATCTATAATGCATATGAATATTTGAAGGCATGTGTAGATAGCCTTATTTTATATACGGATCTAACATATAATCGTATTTTACTATTAAATGATTGCAGTACAGATGAGAGAGTGAAGCATTATCTTAATACAATACAGCAAGATCATATTATAGTGATACACAATGAATCGAACCTTGGTTTTTCAGCTAATATTAATAAGGGTATATCGATGTCTGAAAATGATGTTGTTTTCTTAAATTCAGATACAGTAGTAACTTGTAATTGGCTTGAAAAATTACAAAATTGCGCTTACGCAGATGAAACAATTGCAACTGTGACCCCGTTATCTAATTCTGCTACAATTTGTTCTGTACCATCATTTTGTGAGGATAATGTATTGCCTCCCGAAATATCTATTGATGATATGGCTGAACTGGTAGAAAGCTGCAGTATGAAGCAGTATCCAACGATACCGGTGGCGCACGGTTTTTGTATGTATGTAAAAAGATCAGTATTAAATGTAGTTGGTAATTTGAATGCAGAAGTTTTTCAACGTGGATATGGTGAAGAAAATGATTTTTGTTTCCGGGCAGAGGAGTTAGGCTTTCATCATGTGATGTGTGATGATACATTTATTTATCATGCAGGAACAGCATCCTTTGTTAGTCAGGATAAGAAAAAATTGATCCAGGAACATAATAAATACCTGTTTTCAAATTATCCGTCTCAAATGAGAAATGTGGAGAATTATTGCAAAGGAAATCCTAATCATATTATTCAGGATAATATTGAATTAAGGCTGCAAATATTACAGATTTTAAAAAATCAAAGGAAAACAATTTTATATCAGGTTCAGTCCGATTTCCGAGAAGGTACATTTGATGCAATAGGAGGTACACAGCTTCATGTCAAAGATCTGACAGAAGGTTTACAGAATAAGTATAATATTGTTGTTGCTGCCAGAGATGAAAAATGGTTAAATGTTACGCTTTATTCAGATGAAAAAGAAGTGAGATTACGCTTCTTTATCGGCTTGGCAGTTGATTATATGCCATTTCGCAGTGTGAAGTTTCGTAAAATTTACGATCATATACTGGAGCTGTTTAGGATTGATCTTATTCATATACATCATGTGATTGGGCTGACGTTAGAATTATATTATGCTGGGGAAGCGGCAGGAATTCCTGTTATTACAACACTCCATGATTTTTATTGCCTATGTCCAAGTATAAAAATGCTGGACATGTCGAATAAATTATGCTTGTATGAGGATAGTCATGAACGTTGCGCAGATTGTTTGCGGAAAAGAAAAAATATCATGCCGTCATTGGACTATATTCGTATATGGCGACAAGAGCATTTATATGGATTGAAATTATCCGGTACAATTATTGTACCATCAGAGAGTACAAAAGAAATTTTTCTTCGTTATTATCCTGAATTAAATGGGAAAATAATTGTGATAGGTCATGGTTTGAAAAAATTTCCTGCTATACATGAAATATCAAAATTCCGAAAAACCAATACATTTAATATTGCTTTCTTAGGAGGAGTAGGCAGCCCTGCTAAGGGGGGAGATATTATTTGCCAAATGATAAAGCATGGAAGTAAAAATATTCACTGGTATGTATTTGGGATAATGGGACATTGCGATTTGGGAATGTTGCAACAGGATAATTATACTAAAATCGGACAGTATAAACGGGAGGATCTTCCAGAATTAATGCAAAAATATGAAATTGATCTGGTTGGTATTTTACCTATATGGCCAGAAACATTTTGTTATACCTTATCAGAGAGTGTTTTGTGTGGTGTGCCAGTAATTGCTTCGGATATAGGTGCAATAAGCGAACGGATTCATAAGCATTTATGCGGCTGGATTGTAGAACAAAATAGTAGTTGGAAGGATATTTTAGATAAAATAGAATACATTCGTTTGCATTCGGAAGAATATCAAAAGGTAAAAGCAGAATTGAAAAATGTTCCTGTTGAAACGATAGAAATGATGTTAAATCGATATATTGATGTATATCAAAGCCAGCCAGAAAGAAACTACAATAGCCCCAATATTAGATTTGATAATCGATTTATAGTGAATGCATGGCTTAGTACGCAGGGAAAGAATTATGAAGACGATGAAAATTATCAGCGTTTGGAACAAGCTGAGATGGACTTGCAAAATATTAAAAATTCAACTGCCTATAAAATATCAATTCGTATGAGTCAGCTTAAGATTCCTTTTAAACGTCAATTAAAGTATCTGGCTTATAAAATGTATAATGCAATAAGGCGTTGAAGTAAGAGAGATTAGGTAAAAGAGGAATATAAATGGTTGATATTTCAGTATTAATGGCGGTTCATAATGAATCGACAGAACTAATTGCATGTGCAATACAGTCAATTATGAATCAATCAATGCAAACATTTGAATTGATTTTATGTGATGACGCATCAAATCTGGTTGTTTCGCAGTATTTAAAAAAAATTCAGATGTCGGATGATCGAATCCATTTATTACGCAGTGATGAGAACCTGTATGCAGGAAAGACACGCAATATGGGACTTAAGGTTGCAAAGGGACGATATATTGCAATTTTAGATGCAGATGATTATAGTTATCCAGACAGATTAAAGATACAGTATGAATTTCTGGAATCACATTCTCAATACGCATTTGTTTGTAGCGATGCAGATATATATGATGGAAAAAATACACTTCCAAGTCAATACAAACTAAAAAGTGATCCTGAGAAGGAAGATTTCCTTTGGGGAATGCCTTTTGTCCATGCAACTGTGATGATCAGGAAAGCATGTATGGATCAAGTTGGTGGATATGCAGAGACAAAAGTAAGTCGACGTTCAGAGGATTACGATTTATTTATGCGATTATATGCGTTGGGTTATAAAGGATATAATCTAAATCAGATATTATATCGTTATTATGTGAATCCGGAATTAATGAAAAAAAAACGTTTGTATCGGTATCGCGTTGACGAGGCACGAATTAGAATGAAAAATTTTAAATTATTGGAATTATGGCCAAAAGGGTTTCTATATGCGATAAAGCCATTATTGGTGGGTCTTATTCCGCATGAGTTAATGTGGAGGTTAAAAAATAAACAATGATAGGAATTATTATATTAACTTATAATAACTGGGAAGAAACAAAACGTTGTATTGAAAGTATTGTGAATTTTCCACCGGAAGAAGACTATCATATTTATTGCATAGATAATGGATCGTCTGTACGATCACCTTTCGATTTTGAAAAGCAATATGGAAAACAGATACTTACTTTAATATGTACAGGAAAAAATCTTGGTTATGCAGCTGGAAATAATGTAGGGATTAAAGAGGCATTACAGGATGGCTGCGAATGGCTTGTAATCAGCAATAATGATATTGTATTTTGTGAAAACGCAATATCAGAAATGGCATTATATTTAAAAAATCATCCACAGGTAGGAATTGTTGGTCCGAGAGTTATAAGGCGGGATGGAAAAACACAAAAGGGTTGTATGTGTATAAAAACCGGGATGAAGGAAAAGTATCTTTTAAGGACACGGTTCCACATTTTTTTCCCTAAATATAATAAAATATATTGGGGAATGAATCATGATTATGATCATGATTTATTTCAAGTTCATGCAGTTTCCGGTTGTTGTTTTATGATATCGGCTAAATGTGCACAAGAAGTAACACCATTAGATGAAGGAACTTTTTTATATGAGGAAGAATTTATTTTGGGGATAGTGATGGAAAATGCTGGTTGGAAAACAATGTATGTTCCAACATGTACAGTATTACATTTACATGGAGCAAGTACTTGTTATGTAAAGGCATTTGCTTATACATGTAATGTCCGAAGTGAGATATATTATTGCCGTAAATATTTAAAAGCATCTCGTATTGCAATTTTTGGCTTATATTTATATCGATTGTCAATTTATATGCTGCATTGTTTAAAATCAAATGATTACCGTAAATCTATTAGATGTTTTATGAGAGATACGGTGAATTATTTGTGGAATATATAAATAGCTAGTTTATAGTTGATTAAAAAACAAAATGAGGTTTGTAGGATGGAAAAAATAAAAGAATTATATGCATATAGACAAATGATATTTAGTTTAGTGCAAAGAGAACTTCGAGGGAGATATAAAGGCTCAGTTTTAGGTTTTTTATGGACATTTATAAATCCCCTTTTGCAATTAATTGTGTATACAATTGTATTTTCTGTCATTATGCGCAATGGAATTGAAAAGTATTATATATTTTTATTTGTAGCGTTAGTTCCATGGACATTAATAAGTTCGGCTTTAGTTAATGGTTCTACATGCATTCTTTCTTCTTCTGATATGATAAAGAAGATATATTTTCCAAGAGAGGTATTGCCACTTTCTAATACAATAAGCAATTTTGTGAATATGGCATTATGTTTTTTAGTAGTATTTGCAGTATTGATTTTTAGTGGATTTGGATTGAATTTTAAAGCATTATTACTTATGCCTATAATAATGCTTGTAGAATTTATTTTAACATTAGGAATTACATTATTGACTTGTGCTGTAACTGTATATATGAGAGATGTTGCGTATATATTAAGTATTGTGTCTATGGCGTGGCAGTTTTTGACACCAATCATGTATTCCTCTGATATGGTTCCAGAAAGATTACTGCCTATTTTTAGATTAAATCCTATGACGGCAGTTATTGAAGCATATAGATCCATTCTTTATTATAAGGAAATTCCAGATTTGTCCACTTTATTAACAGCCTTTCTATTTGGCATTGTAACTTTAATTGTAGGACAGGTTGTATTTACAAAACTGCAAAGAGGTTTTTGTGAGGAACTGTAAAGAAGTTATGAGGATAGATAGATGAATAATGAATATGTAATAGAAGTAAATGATGTAAAAAAATATTTTAAAATATATGCAGACAAGGGTGCAACAGCTAAAGAAAAAATTTTATTTTGGAATAGAAATAAATATGAGAGAAAACAGGTTTTAGACGGGGTAAGCTTTAAAATAAAAAGAGGAGAATCGGTAGGGTTAGTTGGTCACAATGGATGTGGTAAAAGTACCACTTTAAAATTAATAACAAGGATCATGTATCCGGATGCAGGCAATATTGTGATACGGGGAAGAGTATCCAGTTTATTGGAACTGGGAGCGGGTTTTCATCCGGATATGACAGGAATTGAAAACATATATATTAATGCATCTATTTTTGGTTTGACAAAAAAGGAGATAGATGCAAAACTGCAGGATATTATTGAATTTGCTGAATTGGGAGAATATATTAATAACCCAGTTCGCACGTATTCTTCAGGTATGTATATGCGTTTAGCGTTTGCGGTTGCAATAAATGTAGATGCAGATATACTTTTGATTGATGAAATATTAGCTGTAGGAGACGTTAATTTTCAAACAAAATGTATTAATAAGCTATTTGAGTTAAAAAATCAGGGGATTACAATTGTTTTGGTATCTCATTCAATGGATCAGGTAGAAAAAGTTTGTACAAGAAGTATCTGGCTTCAGGATGGAAAAATAAAAATGGATGATACACCTCAGATAGTAAAACAGGCATACTTAAACTATATGGATGGGGAACGTAAAAAGGCGGCGGATCATAAGTTACAAGTTAAAAATGAAACTGTAAAAGAAAAGACAAAAGATAATGAAGCAAAAGATGTAAAGATAGAAAAGAAGGTAGAAAGAAGAGGAACCGGGGAAGCCAGAATTAATAAAGTTTTATGCTTAAATGAGGCAGGCCAGGAAACCTATTTTTTTGATATAGAGGAAACAATATCATTCAAGCTTCTCTATAATGTTGACAAGAAAATGGAAAATGTTAATTTTGGATTGTGTATTTATAGAAACGATGGTGTGAGATGTTATGGTGTAAATACTATTACAGATGATATAAGCAAGAAAGTTTTGGATTCTGATAGTACAGTAGAGTTAGAATTTGAAAAAATTAAGTTATTGCCGGGAACATATACAGCGGATGTAACAATAGAAAAGCAGAATGGGGAAACTGTAGATTATTATGATAAAGCAGTTAAATTTGAAATTGGTGGAAACAGGAAATGTAGTGGAGTAGCTTGGCTGGATCACAAATGGAAATTATAGGGGAGAAAACATAAAGTTTGGGAGGTATGTGGGATGATAGTATCGTTTGTATTTACGATGGATCCAATTCATGAAAATTTATCACAAACATGGGTATTTTATAAAGCAATATCATTTGCACTTAAAAATCATGGAGCTGTAATTGCTCAAGAACATTATTTTAATGGATGGGATAAGCAAAAAAAATTATTTCCGCAGTTTTTCAGAGAAGATATGTGTGAGATGTTTGAATATGATGTACCTGACAATTCAGCTGTTCAGGCGATTGAAAAAATATCAATTCCTAAAGAAATAGAAGAGAGATATATTTTAAAATATGGGAATCCATCAGACGCATATATGGCTACATTTACACAGGATTGGCCAGAATTAGAAGAATTTTTATGCTTGAAATTAAATGAATTGATTGAAAAGAGTAATCAGAAAATAGAAGTCATAACATCGTTAACATATTTGAAATTTCTCGATAATATATCGCACAAACTAAATATACCAATTTTATATTATGAATGGGGGCCATTTCGTTATCCTATATATAGAAATACAGCATATATTGACATAAATGGTCGATATAAGGATGTTGCATCATTATATAATTTACTAAAACTTCCCACACCGATGTGGTGTGTTGAACCTTGAAAATTCAATATTTCA
>ERZ780190.262-NODE-262-length-59676-cov-5.452877_pt1 | contig 59676 bp, 49 predicted proteins | sample MGYA00510980_ERZ780190 | MGnify/ENA primary metagenome ERZ780190 (study PRJEB29588, sample SAMEA1972188) | human gut metagenome | biome: human gut; feature: human-associated habitat; material: faeces | place: Denmark | collected 2008/2010 ... | reverse complement strand
AAATGCGAAGCCACGGCAAATTCCGTTACTGGGCACGTATGCGTGAACAGTAACTGTCAAACGAATGAATCCGCCTAATCGTTTTAATTTTCTTTTCTAATTTCCCGATAAAATCTTCACAAACAGGATCGCCAGCACCACTAGAATCAGCGGGCGCACGATCTTCTGTCCATTTCCCATTACCAGGCCGGAACCGATATAATTTCCTAAAATACTGCAGATCGCCGCAGCCAGCCCCAGCGTGTAAATGATCTTGCCGTGAATCACAAATGTGACAAACGCCGCCACATTAGACGAAAGATTGATCGCCTTTGTCGTACCCGCCGCCTCTTTCATCGTATAGCGCGCCGCTCCTGTGAGCACCAGCAGCAGGAAAGTTCCGGTTCCCGGTCCGTAAAAACCATCATAAATACCGATGATCAGCGCGGATGCCAGCGCAATCAGAAATGATTTCCGCTCCGGCAGGGTGCCCGCCAGCGAATCATCGCCCATTTTCTTATTCCGCATAACATAAAATGCAACAATCGGAAGAATCACGATCATCATATACTGTAAAATCTTATCGCTGACTAACAGAGTCAGGTTCGAACCGATCGAAGAACCGATCAGCGCCGCCACGATAAACCAGACCACCTTCTTAAACTGTATGTAACCGTTTTTGGCAAACCGCCCGGTCGCGATTGCCGTTCCCATCATGGAACTCATTTTGTTGGTTCCGAGCGCCATATGGGTCGGAACCCCGGCGATCAGGTACGCCGGAAGTGAAATCAATCCGCCTCCCCCTGCGATCGCATCCACAAAGCCTGCCAGAAATACCATCGGGCAGACGATTATAAACTGCAGTATCGTGCAATCCATGCTACATCCTCCAAAATTTTCATGCACGCCCAAATTCCTCCTGCCGTCGCAAAAGAGAAATCAAAAAGCACTCCGGGCATACATTTCTATTCTTATTGCAAAAACTCCGCCAGTGCATAGGTACTGACATCCAAGCCATATTCAGTCAGGCAGATATGGCTATCTGTCTGGACCGATGCTTCCAACAATCCTTCTTTCAAAAGCCGCTCGATCACCTCGCCGTACACCGCTTCCATCGCCACGCCAAACCGGCGTTCAAACTCTGCCGTCCGGACGCCGCCGGTCAGCCGCAGCCCCAAAAACATAAATTCTTCCATCCGCTCCTGACGGCTCAATTCGTGTATTTCCTCATACTGCGCGCCCGCTGCCAGCTCTTCTTTCGTAAACACCAGATAACGGTTCAAATCCGCCGTCACCTGAAAGCGTTTCCCGCCCACCAGCGAGGATGCCCCCAGACCAAGTCCCAGATACTCCACACCGGTCCAGTAACCGATGTTGTGGCGGCAGGCATAGCCCGGTCTGGCATAATTGGAAATCTCATATCGCTCATAGCCCAGCTTCGCCAGCGTTGTTTTCGTGTGGTGGTACATATTCCGGTCTGTCTCCTCATCCGGCAGACATTTGCAGCCTTCATACTTCGTCTGTAAACGCTTTGGCATAGAGGCGTAATCGCCGTATTTCTCCAGATCCGCGCACATCTCCCCGTACTCTTCATATAACGGCGTGCCTTCTTCCACAATCAGGCTGTATGCGGAAATATGTTCCGGTTCAAGGTCGCAGACGAACCGCAGAGTCTCCTGCCAGCTCTCCTCCGACTGTCCCGGAAGCGCCGACATCAGATCGACATTGATATTGTCAAATCCAGCGTCCCGCGCAGCACGAAAACTCTGTAAAAACTGCTCCCGCGTATGAATCCGCCCTAAAAGCCGCAATTCCTCCTCCGAAGCCGACTGCAGCCCCAGACTCAGGCGGTTGACCCCTGCATTCCGGTAACCGGCTGCCGAATCCGGCGTCAATGTCCCCGGATTCGCCTCCATCGTGATCTCCGCATCCGGCTCTACCCGAAAGACCTGCCGGACGGCTGCCAGAATCCGCTCAACCGCCGATGGTGGAAGCAGGGACGGCGTTCCGCCACCGATAAAGATCGTCTCCACCGTCCGCCCTGTCAGGTTTAGCCGCGGCGCCGCATTTTCAGAGCACTGCCCTGCATCCTCTTCCGGAATGCTTTCAATCTCCCGGATCAGCTGATCCACATATTTCTCCCGCACGCACGCATCGGACGCAAACGAAAGGAAATCACAGTAACGGCATTTGCGGACGCAGAACGGGATGTGTATATATAATTCCATTATTCCTCGTCCAGCTTCAGGACGCTCATAAATGCCTTCTGCGGAATCTCTACGTTTCCGATCTGACGCATACGTTTCTTTCCTTCCTTCTGCTTCTCCAGAAGTTTTCTCTTTCGGGAAATATCGCCGCCGTAGCATTTTGCCAGAACGTCCTTCCGCATTGCCTTGACCGTCTCGCGGGCAATGATCTTTCCACCGACCGCCGCCTGGATTGGAATCTCAAATAAATGACGCGGAATCTCATCCTTGAGCTTCTCGCACATTTTTCTGCCGCGCTCATATGCCGAACCTTCGAATACGATGAAAGAGAGCGCGTCCACTTCCTCGCGGTTGACGAGAATATCCAGTTTTACCAGCTTTGATTCCTCGTAGCCCTTTAACTCATAATCAAACGACGCGTAACCGCGGGAGCGCGATTTCAATGCATCGAAGAAATCATAAATAATCTCATTTAACGGAAGTTCATATTTCAGCAGCGCACGGCTCGCCTCAATATACTCCATTCCCAGGTAAACACCGCGGCGCTCCTGGCACAGCGTCATGATCGCACCGACAAACTCGGTCGTAACCATGATCTCCGCCGACACGATCGGCTCTTCCATATAGGCAATCTCGGACGGATCCGGCAGGTTTGACGGGTTCGTCAGCTCAATCATATCGCCGTTCGTCTTGTGCACCCGGTATACAACGCCCGGCGCCGTTGTCACAAGATCCAGATTGTACTCGCGTTCCAGGCGTTCCTGGATAATGTCCAGATGGAGAAGCCCCAGGAAACCACACCGGAAACCAAAGCCCAGCGCTACCGATGTCTCTGGCTCAAAATAAAGCGCTGCATCGTTGAGCTGCAATTTTTCCAGCGCGTCCCGCAGATCCGGATATTTCGCACCATCCGCCGGATAAAGACCGCAGTATACCATCGGCGTTACCTTCTTGTAACCCGGAAGCGGCTCTGCACATGGGTTGTCCAGATCGGTAATCGTATCGCCCACGCGGGTATCCTGCACATTTTTAATACTGGCAGTCACATAGCCAACCATACCGGCTGAAAGCTCTTCGCACGGAATAAACTGACCTGCGCCAAAATATCCAACCTCCACAACCTCGGCAGCCGCTCCGGTCGCCATCATTTTCATGCGTGTGCCTTTTTTGATCGTACCGTTCTTCACACGGCAGAATACGATAACGCCCTTGTAAGAATCATACAGGGAGTCGAAAATAAGCGCCTGCAGCGATGCCTCCGGATCGCCCGCCGGTGCCGGGATCTTCTGCACGATCTCCTCCAGAACTGCCTCGACATTTAAGCCGGTCTTCGCAGAAATACGCGGTGCATCTGACGCCTCCAGACCGATCACATCCTCGATCTCCGCTGCCACGCGCTCCGGATCCGCACTCGGCAGATCGATCTTATTTAACACCGGAATGACCTCCAGATCATGATCCAGCGCCAGATATACATTCGCCAGCGTCTGCGCCTCGATTCCCTGTGCCGCATCCACAACCAGAATCGCGCCGTCGCACGCCGCCAGGCTTCGGGAAACCTCGTAGTTAAAGTCCACATGTCCAGGCGTGTCGATTAGGTTAAAAATGTACTCCTGACCGTCTTTCGCCTTATATACCGTGCGGACTGCCTGCGACTTGATGGTAATACCTCTCTCCCGCTCCAGATCCATGTTATCAAGCACCTGCGCCTGCATCTCACGGCTCGTTAAAAGTCCCGTCATCTCAATAATACGATCTGCCAGCGTTGATTTGCCGTGATCGATATGTGCAATGATGCAGAAATTTCTGATTTTGCTCTGATCTATAATTGCCATCCGTTCATTCCTCTCTCTGTATCACTTTGTTTGACAGCAAAATGTTTGCTGCGATATCTTATTTTTTATTTAAAATCATCTTTTATAATAAATAACACCTGATCTAAATGAATATACCATTTTTTCAGGTACGCCGCAAGTCCTGAAATAGAAAAAGCCTTGACATTAGCCCATCAGCACCTGATCCAGAAGCTGCGCCAGCGGATCCATCGCATTGACCGCCTCTTCATATGTATTCGTCTGTGCCCCGACCTCGATCAACGCCGAGCGCGGGCGTAGATGTAGATTGTAACGAAGCCCCTTTAAATAAATCGTCCGCGTAAACCCAGGATATATCTGATCGGCATTCCACTTCATCTGAAAACTGAACGCCAGATTTTCCTTCCGGCAGGGATTTGCCAGATACTCGATCGGTCCGTCCGGCGTCTCGCTGGTACCGTTGAAAAACATGATCTGTGCCGTTGGTTTCCCTTCTATCTGCGTGACTAGATGCGTCTGCTCGCTGACACCGTCCCGGTGCACATCTAAAATCACCTGAATCGACGGATACTTCTGCAAAAGGTTCGTGACACCCTCGCAGGCATATGTATAGGCACGGCTTCGGTCGAGATGCCCCGACTTCATATCATAGGCAGTTGTATCGTGCCAGACCTGATACCCTTTCGCCCGCAGCCGTTTTGCCAGCTCTTCCCCCAGAGACACCACCGCGCCCTTTCCGTCGCTTCCCGCATAATCTCTATAATTTTCCTGCGAATGGGTATGATAAATCAAGATCTGTGGTCCGTCCGCCTCGTCCTTCCTGATTGTCAGATCCATCGACAAAAATGTCTCTGCGTTCATCAGGCTCCGGTCAATCGACGCCGTCGGGTGGATTGTAAAAAAATGCTGGATCAGATAATCATAATCTTCCAGCTTTTTCCGCAAACGCGGGCTGTCCACCAGTGCGGCAGGATTTGCCCTCTCTGTCTTTTCTCCATTCTTTCCAGCACTATACAGCCTCTCTTCGTCTGTCTCTCCGCCGCCCTGTCTCCCACTTCCATGAACAAGCCCGTTCCATTTTCCAAGTAAAGTTCCATCCACCAGCCTACTCCCGGAAAACTGTGCCAGGAAATCCGTATACTCCTGCCGGACTTCCTGTTCTTCCAGATATTTATAATAGGACGGATCGGCTTCTCCCTGCGTCTGTTTCTTCCACCCGGCAAGTCTATGCCTTTTCCCCTCCTCCGAATCTGGTATATCCCGCAAATTAGTCCCCCAGACCGGATACCAGGACCTTACCACCGCATTCTGCACAGCTGTCCAGATGAATGCACGCATCTTCCAGCCGATTGTCAGCAAAAACAGAACCATCAGGAGCCCGGCTGCCCTCTGCCACCACCGCACCGCATTCATCTCCCTTCTTTCCTGTTCTATCCTATGCGGTTAGCAAAGTGTAGTTTCCTGTTTAGTTCTGTTTTTCAATCTGGCATTTTTTCAGTGTTATCTTTCTTCCTCCAGCCGTTCCACTGCCCGCCGGATCCCCTCGGCGATTGCTGCGCTCAGCTTGCAGATACGTTCGTCCATATCCTGCGGGGTCACAAACATCGCTCCAAATTCAGGTTCCAGAAGTTCCCGGATCAGCTCATACTGGCTGTCCGAATCCAATTCCCGGATGTATTCACCGTACCGGCTGCCCTCTTTTGAGGCGGTTAGTGTCCGCACTAACGCATTGACCGTCCCGTGAACGATCGCCGCCGCGCCCACAACCGTCGGAACGCCGATCGCGATTACCGGCACGCCGAGATTTTCCCGCGTCATTCCCCGGCGGTGGTTGCCGACGCCGGAACCCGGATGAATTCCTGTATCCGTCAGCTGAATGGTGCTTGCCAGACGGTGGACGTTTCGCGCCGCCAGCGCGTCGACCGCGATCACCAGATCCGGGCGGCTCTCCCGCACGACGCCGCGGACAATTTCTGCCGTCTCCATCCCTGTCTGTGCCATCACCCCTGGATGGATACCGCTAAGAACCGGATGCACCGTCCGCCCCGCTTTCTCAGCCGTATAGAGGTATGTGCCATTTCTTCTGCCTGGCTCCGTCCGCAGATGGCGGTTCATCGAAAGCCCATCCACCACGCGCGGTCCCAGCGAATCCGGCGTCACCTGCCGGTTTCCCAGTCCCGCTACCAGAATCGAAAGTCCGGCCATGGTTGAAGCACAGTTTTTCCGGATCAGGGACGCCAGCTGCCGTCCTAACTCCCCGGCAGCCGCCTCACAGTATGCGTCCTCTGTCTCCGACAGACCCGGATCTTCCATCGTCAGGTAGGTTCCCATCGGCTTTCCCATTGATTCCGCACCTTTTTCGTTCAAAATCGAGACTTCCGTCATTCGGATCGAACTGCCATGACAGCGCCATTCCCGCAGCGCCACACCGCCGATTTCGCCCCCATTCCCCTCAAAACTTTCTCTCTCCTCTAACGCCAGATCCGTCCGATTTTCAAACATGGCTGCTCCTTTCTATTTATTTTCCTCAATTCTTATGTTTTCCAGAAATATATGTTTTATTCTTTCAAAAAATCCTAACGTAAAAAACTGCGCCACCCAGCCCAGATATTTGACATCGCCCGCAAGGATAGGCGCCGCCTGATATCCGGTCAGATACCGCAGTTTATATGTTTATTTTTCGAATTTTTCTAAAACTCTATTCTATTTCTCGCCGTCCGCACTCTCCACCGGCATCTCTTCCCCCGGATGTTCCACTTTCCAGATCTCCGTCTCCAGATAGTTCCAGATCTCTTCTCTGCCCTGTTTTGTCTCGGCGGAGAACGGAATCATCATCACTTCGGTGCCGACTCCCAGACCTGTTCTGAGAATCTTTAACTGTTTCTGGAGCTGACTGCGCTTGATCTTGTCAGCCTTGGTCGCAATCAGGATCGGCTGGAAGCCCTGGGAAACGATCCAGTCGTACATGAGTTTGTCGTTTGAAGACGGCTCATGACGGATATCAATCAGCAGGAAGACGCAGCGAAGCATCTGCGATTTGTGCAGATAATTCTCAATCATCTTGCCCCACTTTGCCTTGACCTCGACGCTCGCGCGCGCGTAGCCGTACCCCGGCAGATCGACGTAGTAAAACGCGTCGTTGATATGGTAAAAATTGATCGTCTGGGTCTTGCCCGGCTGCGAGGATGTTCTCGCATAGGATCGGCGGTTCATCAGCGCATTGATCAGGGACGATTTGCCGACGTTTGATTTGCCTGCAAACGCGAATTCCGGCTGTGTATTTGCCGGCAGCTTACTGGTGATACCGCAGACGGTTTCCAGATTTACATCTTTTATAATCATATTTTTTCTCCTACTAAACCGCTATTTCTCCGGTACAAATGCCTCTCGGATGACTTCGTTCATCTCCTTGATGTATACGATCTCCATTCCTTTCGTGATTTCTTTCGAAAGTTCCTCGACATCCGGCTGATTTTTCGCCGGTACCAGTACCTTTTCCACCTGCGCCATGCGGGCTGCGAGCAGTTTTTCTTTCAGACCGCCGATCATCAGCACATGACCGCGCAGCGTTACCTCGCCGGTCATCGCCACACGCGGCAGTACCTTCCGTCCTGTCACCGCCGACAGCATCGCCGTTGCCATCGTGATTCCGGCCGACGGACCATCCTTCGGCACCGCGCCCTCCGGAATATGCAGGTGAATATCGTGTTTCTCAAAATAGTTCTCCTTCACGCCGTAATCAGATGCAACCGAACGCACATAGGTCAGTGCAATCTGCGCCGACTCCTTCATGACATCGCCCATCTGACCCGTCATCTGCAGCACGCCTTTGCCCGGCATGACATTGACCTCGATCTGCAGTGTATCGCCGCCGACGCTCGTCCACGCCAGACCGCGCACGATACCAACCTGTGCCTCATTTCCGGCTGCATCGAAGAAGACTTTCTCGCGTCCCAGATAATGATCCAGATTCCGCTCTGTCACGCGGATCGACGGTTTCTTCTTCTCCAGCACCTCTCTGGCTGCCTTGCGGCAGATATCGCCAACCCGGCGCTCCAGATTCCTGACTCCAGATTCCCTGGTGTAGCTGTGAATCATTTTCTCCAGCGCCGAACCCGTGATATTTAACTGTTCCTTCGAAAGGCCATTCTTCTCCAGCTGTTTCGGAATCAGATAGTCTTTTGCAATGTGATATTTTTCATTTTCCGTGTAACTATTGACTTCAATCAGCTCCATACGGTCCAGCAACGGTCCAGGGATCGTCTGCGTTGTATTCGCCGTCGCGATAAATAATACCTCCGACAGGTCAATCGGGATCTCCACATAATGGTCGCGGAATTTCACATTCTGCTCGCTGTCCAGCACCTCTAAGAGCGCCGAGGATGTATCTCCCTTATAATCGCTGCTGACTTTGTCGATCTCATCCAGCAGCATCAGCGGATTGGCAACCCCTGCCTGCTTGAGCCCTTCCACGATGCGTCCCGGCATCGCGCCGACGTAGGTCTTTCTGTGACCGCGGATCTCCGCCTCGTCGCGCACGCCGCCCAGGCTAATGCGGACATATTTGCGTCCCATCGCCTTCGCAATCGAGCGGGCGATCGAAGTTTTACCGGTTCCAGGCGGTCCCACCAGGCAAAGGATCGGGCTGGTGCCCTTCTTCGTCAGGATGCGGACTGCCAGGTATTCCAGCATGCGCTCTTTGACCTTTTCCAGACCATAATGGTCGGCTTCCAGAATCTCTTCCGCATGCTTCAGGCTCGCGTTATCCTTCGTCATTTTGTTCCACGGCAGTTCCAGCACCGTTTCCAGATATGTCCGGATCACATTCGCATCCTGGCTGCCAGCCGGCATATTCTGGAAACGGTTGATCTCCTTGCGGATCCGCTCCTTTACTTCCACGCTGGCTTTGATCTTCTTCAACTGTTCCTTCATCTCATCCGCATCAGAAACCGGATTTTCCTCTCCCAGCTCCTCCCGGATCACACGCAGCTGCTCCCGCAGAATATAATCACGCTGATTTTTATCCAGCGCCGCCTTTACCTTCGTCTGAAACTCGCGTTTCACGCGATAAACCTCTAATTCCGTCAGCAGAAGCTGCAGCTCTGTCTCATACATCTCCGTCAGCGTCCGGCATTCCAGTACCGACTGGCGCGCTTCATAGTTCCACGGGAACTGGGCTGATATCTGGTTCATTAATTCGGTCAGATCTGGCTGTGCGATCAACGGACTTAATACTTCACGTCCCGCTGCCACATTTAATTTTCCGTATTCTTCCAGCTTTTCTTTCAGAATCCGGAGCATCGCCTCTTTCTGAATCGTGTCCAGATCGTCCTCGACCGGATCCAGAATCTCCACGATCGCAGTGCAGCATGCCCCGCCCTTCTCCATCTCCAGAAGCTCGGCTCTCTCCTGCCCTTCCACCGTGACGCGCACCATGCCGCCCGGCATCTTGACAAGCTGTTTCACGTAGCCAATCGTTCCTACCTGAAAAATCCCATCAATATCCGGGATCACCTCATCCGGCTGCTTCTGCGTCGCCAGAAATACTCGCTGATCGCCCACCATCGCCTGCTCCACCGCCGCGATGGATTTATCCCGGATGATATCGAAATTTACCGTCATCTGCGGCAGCACGGTCAGTCCGCGCAGCGCGATCATCGGCATTGTCAGTTTCTTATCTTCCATAACACCTTTATCTTTCTTAATCAAATGTATCGTTATTTCCTGTGAAAAGAAAAACAGGGGTCTGCCTATGGCAGTTCGCCATCTCACAGACCCCCTTAACAGCCGCCATTCTCAAGCTGCTGCATTTATTTTCCTTTACATTTACGCAATCTCGCCGGTTCTGTCTTTCTTAGAACGTCCTGTAAAAGACTTGCGGGGCACCGTATTGTCGCGATATACCAGCTCCGGCGCACTCTTTCCCTCGACTACGTCTTTGGTAATCGTGCAGATGCCGATCGTGGAATCGGACGGAATCTCATACATGGTATCCATCATCAGGGACTCCATGATAGAACGAAGTCCTCTGGCTCCCGTCTTTCTCTCGACTGCCATGTGGGCGATCGCCATCAGCGCATCATCCGTGAACTCCAGCTTTACGCCGTCCAGATCGAGAAGCGCCTGATACTGCTTGATCAGTGCATTCTTCGGCTCTCTTAAAATGCGAACCAGCGCCTCCTCATTGAGCGTCTGGAGCGATACCGTGATTGGCACACGACCGATAAACTCCGGAATCAGACCAAACTTCGTCAGATCCTGCGGCATTACCTGTTTCAGAAGCTCATCGATATCCTGATGCTTGCGATCCACAATATCGGAGTTAAATCCGATGGAACCGGCACCTAAACGGCTGTCGATGATCTTCTCCAGACCGTCAAATGCACCGCCGCAGATGAACAGGATGTTGGTCGTATCGATCTGAATCAGTTCCTGCTGCGGATGCTTTCTGCCGCCCTGCGGAGGAACACTGGCAATGGTTCCTTCCAGAATCTTTAAAAGCGCCTGCTGTACACCCTCGCCCGATACATCGCGGGTGATAGATACATTTTCAGACTTCTTCGTAATTTTATCAATCTCATCAATATAAATGATGCCGTACTCTGCCTTGCTGACGTCGTAATCAGCCGCCTGGATGATCTTCAAGAGAATGTTCTCTACATCCTCGCCGACATATCCAGCCTCGGTCAGAGTGGTCGCATCCGCGATGGCAAACGGTACATTTAAGATCTTCGCCAGCGTCTGCGCCAGGTATGTCTTACCGGAACCGGTCGGTCCGAGCATCAGGATGTTGCTCTTCTGAAGCTCTACATCCTGCGTGGACTTGGACATAACTCTCTTGTAATGGTTATAAACCGCTACGGAGAGCACCTTCTTGGCGTCGTCCTGTCCGATGACATACTCATCGAGAAATTCTTTGATTTCCTTCGGCTTCAGCAGGTTGATTCCGCTGAAATCCGGTCCTTTTTCCTGATCGGCAAATTCCTCTTCCAGAATCTCCGAGCAGAGTTCGATACAGTCATCGCAGATATATACATTATCTGTGCCAGCGATCAGTTTTCTAACCTGATCCTGTGTCTTGCCGCAAAATGAGCAGCGTATTTTGTCGTCTGTTCTGCCTAGCATACTTCCACCTTGTTCCTTTCTATTATTCCATCCAGAAATCTAATTAGTGGTTGGTAATGACACAATCAATCAGACCATACTCTTTCGCCTGCTCTGCTGTCATGTAATTATCACGCTCTGTATCACGCACGATCACGTCATACGGCTGGCCTGTATTGGCTGCCAGAATCTCGTTTAATTTCTTCTTGGTACGAAGAATATTCTCCGCTACGATCTGGATCTCGGTTGCCTGTCCTCTCGCGCCGCCGGATGGCTGGTGAATCATCACTTCTGCGTTCGGAAGTGCATATCTCTTTCCTTTGGTACCGCCGGAAAGCAGGAATGCGCCCATGCTGGCTGCCATACCCAGACAGATGGTAGATACATCACATTTGATATAATTCATCGTGTCATAGATCGCCATACCTGCGGTAACAGAACCGCCCGGGCTGTTGATATATAAGCTGATATCCTTATTCGGATCCTCTGCCTCCAGGAACAGAAGCTGTGCTACAACCAGGCTGGCTGTCACATCATTTACTTCCTCTCCCAGGAAAATGATACGATCTTTAAGCAGACGGGAGTAGATGTCATACGTCCGCTCGCCGCGGCTGGTGGATTCAAGGACATAAGGTACTAAACTCATGATTCTTCCTCCTATAATTGAGAATGAATGTTTATGGCAAAAATTCTATGATGCCTTAGGACATCATAGAATTCTGCCGTATTTCAGTATTCGCTTTTATCGGTTTAATTAAGCAAGCTTTGCCTGCTCTACCAGTAAATCGATCGCTGCCTGAACTTTCAGGTCCTCACGGATCTGCTCTTTCTCGCGCTCACCCATCATTTCTTTCAGCTTAGCGCCTTCCAGTTTGTAGGATGCTGCGATCTCGTTGATCTGCTCGTCAAGCTTCTCATCGGAAACTTCTACGTTCTCAACTTCAACTACTTTCTCAAGAACCAGTCTGGTCTTGATTCTCTTCTCTGCTTCCGGACGCATCTGCTCCATCAGCTTCTCCGGTGTCATGCCGGTATATTTCATGTAATCGTTGATGTTTAAGCCCTGGCTCTGCAGACGGCGAGCGTAGTTCTCTACCATCTCTCTTGCCTGAGTGTCAACCATCGGCTGCGGCAGTTCCATCTGAGCGTTCTCAACTACTTTTTCGATTACGTTGTTCTCGTTCTCTACTTTAGCGTCCTGCTCTTTCTTCTCCTGCAGTTTCTTGCGGATGTCTGCTTTGTACTCATCCAGAGTATCGAAATCAGATACTTCGCTTGCGAACTCATCGTTCAGCTCCGGAAGCTCGTTTCTCTTAACTTCTTTGATGGTTACAACGAACTTAGCCGGTTTGCCAGCCAGCTCATCTGCATGGTACTCAGCCGGGAAAGTAACGTTTACGTCACAGGTCTCGCCTTTTTTCTTGCCGATTAACTGATCCTCAAAGCCCTCGATGAAGGAATGGGAACCGATTACCAGCGGATAATCTGTACCAGCGCCGCCGTCAAATGTCTTGTCATCAATGTAGCCGGTGAAGTCGATGATAGTGTTGTCGCCGTCCTCGATTGTGCCGTCTTCTACGTCGATCAGTCTGCCGTTTTTCTTACGTGCTGCAGTCAGCTCGTTCTCTACATCCTCGTCTGTCACAACAGCTTCTGCCTTCTTAACTTCTACGCCTTTGTACTCGCCCAGAGTTACTTCCGGTTTCAGAGCTACGGTTGCCTCGTAGATGAATGCCTTACCTTTTTCGATCTGAGTCACTTTGATCTCCGGAGTGGAAACGATCTCTTCCTTGCTCTCCTCTGCTGCCTTCGGATAAGATGCGTCGATCACTTCGTTTGCTGCATCCTCATAGAAAATGCCAGCGCCATACATCTTCTCCAGCATAGCTAACGGTGCTTTACCTTTACGGAATCCCGGGATGCTGAATTTGTTTTTGTTCTTGTTGTACGCATTTTTGATTGCTGCATCAAACTCTTCAGCCGGAACTTCGATGGTCAGCTTTGCCATGTTCTTCTCTAATTTTTCTACCTGTAAACTCATTTTAAGGGGTCCTCCTTGCTTCTATATGTGAACCGCCATTCTACCGGGCGTTACACTTCAAGATAGCATTATAGCATATTTGCGTGCTAAATACTAGCGGAAAATATAATTTTGCGTTCACTTTTTGCGGGTTTATGAGTGGTTTTAGGTGGGTTTTATGCCATTTTTGATGTATTTTCTGTGTGTTTTTTAGTTGAAACTACACCTGGTCATACTGAATTGAATCTTTGACCTGTAATGCTACCGGGCGATCGACTAAGAGCGATGCCAGCTCAATTCCCAGATCCAGCGCATATCCAAGTCCACGCGCCGTTGTGATATTGCCGTCCGTCACAACGCCCGCACCCGTCAGCTTCGCACCGGTCAGGGCATCCTCAAAGCCCGGATAGCAGGTTGCCTTCTTGTCCTTCAAAAGCCCCAGCTGCCCCAGAATGCTCGGAGCCGCACAGATCGCTGCCAGGCGCTTTCCAGCAGCATCTGCCTGCACCAGTGCATCGCAGAGCGGTTTGCACGCCATCAGATTTTTCGTTCCCGGCATACCGCCCGGAAGAAACAGAAGATCCGCTTTCATCGGATCAATCTCATGCAGCAGGGTGTCTGCATGAATGCCAAATCCATGTGCGCCCTTCACCTCTTTTTTACCCGTAATCGAAACCAATTTTACCTTCACACCCGCGCGGATCAGCACGTCCGCCGTCGCCAGACATTCCACTTCTTCCAGTCCATCTGCTAAAAATGCGTATACTACAGCCATGATTATTTCCTCCTGTTCTTTGTTTTTATAACACTTTTTATATTAAATTACTTATTTGTTTTCCACAAAGCAATCATTTTTTCCTTTTGAAAATGCCTTTACTAGCACCCACACATTCACTATCTCGTCAAGAATCAGGCTCAAAATCCAGCCACAGAGCACATCGACCAGCGAATGCTGTTTGATGAACATGGTTGAAAGACAAATCAGAATCGTGACAATCCACGAAAGTGTACGGATCGGTTTCTTGTTCCGCACACTTGCCGCGTGGCAGATCGTCAGATACACCGCCACAGTGCTCGATACATGGATCGACGGGCAGACATTGTTCGGCGGATCCACACTCCGCAGAAACCGCACAATCTGCGCGCAGAAATTCTGTGATGTGATCTCCTGCCGCAGATTTAAACCGTTTGGTGCCAGCAGGTAGACAAATAAGCAAAAGGTTGCTCCTGCAAACATCACAAAGCAAAGTCTCAGATATGCCTCCCGATCCTTGATCATAAAATAAATCATAAACACCGGCACCCACGCGTACCACAGAAAATACGGCAGTACAAACCATTCATTAAACGGTATCAGGTCATCGACCGCACAGTGTATAATATGAACATCCGATGGTTCATGCAGCTCCAGCAGAAAAAATCCTGACAGAAACACCAGCATATAGAGTCCTGCCAGACAGTAGCGGTGTGTTTTGATCCAATTCATTACTTGTTTTATCATTAATAATATACCTTTGTATTGTTCTTTCGTTTTTATTCTTTCGTTTTTAATACCAGGTTTTCCGCCAGCACCAGACGGCTGTTCTGGTACTCGCCCGTAAACGTCACCTCGCGCCCGAACCATTCCGGCGGCACAAAGGCAAGTGCGGCTTCCTCACTTGGAAATTCAACCTCCGCCAGCTTCAATCCCTCATATTCACCTAAAAAAATGTCCAGCTCAATCGTGTACTCCGTTCCTTCCATCGGAATCAGATAACGCTTTTTCGTCAGAATCCTGCCGTCAGCCTTCGAGCGGAGATGCTCATAGGATTCCTTCGTCAGCGGCAGATTGTATTCCTCCCGCGCCATCAGTCCTTTGGATTTGTAGGTCAAATAATAGGTGTCATCCTCCTGACGGACACGCACGACCGGAGCAGTGCTTAGATATGCCTGCTCGATCTGGTGGAAGGGGTATCCGGCTATATCAAATGGAATGTGAGTAATTAAATATTTGCGTTCAATTTCCATGGTACATGATTCCCCCTCACTATTTATTCAAAATTCCCAGCACCACAACCACCACAAACAGCACCACCATCACGCCAATAAAAATATCCATCGTCCGCACGGACACATGCACATGATCGTAGATGCGTTCTTTGACAGTCTTTTCCTTCATAAGTTCCAATTCCTGGCGGAGTTTTTCGTTTTCAGCTTCGAGATCCTCAAGGGTTTTATCGGCAGCATTTTCTGCGGCTTCTTCCACCGTTCCCTTCACCGCCTCAATCTCTTCGCCCAATGCCTCTTCCAGCGTTTCTTTCTTGTTCAGCATTTCGTTTTCGCTCATTCTTTTTCCTTTCAGAATATGGCTTGTTTTCTCCGCTGTTCATCCCGAACAGCCTCTTCTCCTATTATATCCATAAAAATAGGTTCAAGCAATCCAAAAATCGTTTTCCTGTCCAAAGAAAACGCTGATCGTTTATCTCTACAAGCCCCCTAAAAATGAACATTACAAAAAATCCCCCGCCACACATCCATGGCAGGGGATTTTCAAATCCATTTTAAAATCTTTACCTATGCACCTTCCAGACACATTTCCGCGCTGCAATTCACACAGCCAGATTACTTCTTCGCAATGTACTTACGGATATCCAGTGCAATCGCAACAACGATAACGATACCCTGTGCAATATACTGGTAGTTCGGGTCGATGCCAAGGAACTGCAGACAGGTCTTTAAGAACTCGAATACGAGTACACCGATGATAACACCGGAGATACGTCCGATACCACCGTTTACAGATACACCACCGATGGTACAAGCTGCAATAGCCTCCAGCTCGTAACCGTTACCGGTATTTACACCGGCACCACCGGACTTAGCTCCCAGAAGGAAACCAGCGATGGCATACAGTGCAGTAGCTGTTACATAGATGATGATCTTGGTTTTCTTAACATTTACACCAGCAACCTCTGCTGCTGCCTCGTTGCCGCCGATTGCATACATATATTTACCATGGCGGGTGTAGTTAAATACGAACCACATGATCGCGCCGATGACAAATGCAATGATGAACAGGTACGGAATACCAAAGAAGTTACCATTTGCGATAATGGTGTAATCCTGACGATAACCGCCTAACGGTACAGATTTGGTATAAACCAGGTTGATACCGTAAACGATCATCTGCATACCCAAGGTGCCGATGAAGGCCGGTACGTTCAGGTAAGCAACTACGATACCATTAATAAGACCAAATACACAGCTGATGGCGACACAGATAAGGAGAATCAGCCATACGTTCTGCTCACCAAATCCCTTGGTCAGCTCAAAATGTCCGCTGTAATCACTCTTCTGGAGCAGAGTACCTGCCAGGCAGGCAGAAAGTCCAACCAGACGACCTGCAGAAAGGTCGGTACCTTTCGTAATCAGACAGCCGGATACGCCGACTGCGATGATGAAACGGCATGCTACGTTGATGGAAATGTTGCTAAAGTTGCTACGGCTGAAGAAGTTCTGTTTTGTTACACCAACAAAGAGAACCATCAACAGGATCAGAATAACGATACCGTTATTGATCAATATATCTTTTACATTCAGTTGTTTCTTATCCATTCTCTCTTCCTCCTTTAGAACTTAGTCGCGTAGCTCATGATACGCTCCTGAGTTGCTTCCTCACCCTGTACCTCGCCGGTAATGTGACCATTACACATAACAAGGATACGGTTCGACATACCAATCAGCTCCGGCATCTCAGATGAAATCATGATGATACCTTTGCCCTGTTTTGCCAGGTCAATCATGATCTGGTAGATCTCGTACTTGGCACCAACGTCGATACCACGGGTCGGCTCATCCATGATGAGGATATCCGGGTTGTTGGCCAGCCAGCGGGAAATCAGAACCTTCTGCTGGTTACCGCCTGAAAGTGACTGAATCAGTGTCTTACTGCTCGGTGTCTTGATTGAAAGCTTCGCCACATTATCCTTGACAAGCTGCTCAATCTTCTTCTTATTCAGTTTGATACCATAATGTAAATACTGATCCAGGGAGGAAATTGATACATTATCTGCAATGGACAGACATCCCAAGATACCCGTACCACGCCGGTCCTCGGTAATCATGCCGATACCGCCGCGGATCGCATCCTGCGGACGCTTAATGTTCATTTTCTTTCCTTTGATGTAAACTTCTCCGGATTTGATATGGCGCATACCGAAGATACCTTCCATCAGCTCCGTTCTCTGTGCGCCTACCAGACCGCCGAAACCGAGGATCTCGCCTCGTCTCAGGGTAAAGGAGCAATCTTGGAACGAACGGTCATGGATACTGGAATATCCTCTGACATCCAAAAGCACCTCTCCTGCCTTCGTATCATTCTTTGGAGGATAAATGTTGGTCAGCTCACGACCAACCATCTGTTTGACGATCTCATCATCCGAAATCTCGTCCATATGCCAGGAACCGACATAGGTACCGTCTCGCATGATGGTAATATCATCACAAATCTCACGAATCTCCGCCATCTTATGGGAAATATAGATGAGGGATACACCTCTTGATTTCAGGTCACGGACAATGCGGAAAAGTGCCTCTACCTCATTATCCGTTAAGGAGGAAGTCGGCTCGTCCAGAATTACAACTCTGGCATTTAAGGATACAGCCTTGGCAATCTCTACAGACTGCATCTGGGCGATGGACATGGTTCCCAGTTTTGCCTTCGGGTCATAAGGCATCTTAACATCGTCCAGCCATTTTGCTGTCTCTTCAAACATCTTCTTATGGTCGATCACCTGAATCGGTCCAAATTTCTTCGTCGGGTAACGGCCGGTGTACATATTCTCTGCTACCGTTCTCTCAGGTATCGGCTGCAGCTCCTGATGTACCATTGCCAGTCCTTTGTGAAGGGCTTCATCCGGATTGTGGATCTCTACTTTTTCCCCGTCCAGATAGACCTCTCCTTCATCCATATGATAAATGCCGAACAGACATTTCATCAGGGTGGATTTACCGGCGCCGTTCTCTCCCATCAGTGCATGGACGGTACCGGGACGAACTTTGAGATTTATCTTGTCCAGAGCCTTAACGCCAGGGAAACTTTTCGATACCCCGCGCATCTCCAATCTGTACTCTGCCATCCCATTCTCTCCTTTCATAAAATCGGGTGTGCCAACTGGACACACCCGACACATTTTTATCTATCCCCTCGCGGAAACAGTAGATTGTTACAAGAATTATTTAATGAGTTCCAGAATCTCGGAAGCATTCTCTGGTGTAACTTTTACATAGTCTACCATGTATACGTTGTCAACATCTTTGCCGTTTACGAAATCAAGAGCTACATCTGCTGCTTTGTGAGCCTGTCCGAAGTAATCGTTGAATACGGTACCGGTCATCTTGTCGTTCATAACGTTCTCAACAACCTCTACCAGAGCATCAACGCCTACTAAGTAGATGTCTTTGTTTACAGTTCTGCCAGCTGCTTCGATTGCCTGCAGAGCGCCAAGTGCCATTGCATCGTTGTTGCAGAATACAACATCGATCTTGTCACCATACTGGGACAGAGCGTTTGCTGTGATCTCCTGACCTTTGGTCTGATCCCAGTCACCACGCTGTTTGGTCAGCTCTTCTACTTCGATATCCTGAGACAGTCTCTCGATGGATTTCTCGGTTCTGTACTGAGCATCTACGTTCTCCGGATCACCCTGAACCATGATGTAACGAACAACGCCGTCGCCGTCTGCATCGCCCTTGTTCTCAAGCTCAGCGATCTCTTCGCCCTGGTATGTACCGGACTGTCTAGCATCAGCACCTACATAAGTAGCTTTGATACCATCCGTTACCCAAGCCTCTTCTCTCTCAGCATCCGGCTCACGGTTGATGTAAACAACCGGGATACCTGCTTCGTTGCAGATGTTGGTAACATCCGGCTCGGAAGAAGCCTGTACCAGGTTTACGATCATAACGTCAAATCCCTGTGTAACGAAGTTACGGATCTGGTTCATCTGCTCGGACTGGTCATTCTTACCATCCATGATGGAGATGTTCTCTGCCTTTAAGCCAAGCTCGTTTACTAAGTAGTTCTGAAGCTCGTTTCTATAAAGTGTCATGAAGTTATCAGCGAACTGATAAATGGAAATACCAACTTTAACTTCTGCCGGGTCTTTGCCCTCAACAGCTTCTTTAACAGCCTCGCCGTCTGCTGCTGCGGTTGTCTCTGCTTCCTCTGCTGCTGCAGTTGTCTCTGCCGGTTTGCTGCTGGAGCAAGCGGTTACAGAAAATGCCATTGCAGTTGCCAGACCAAGTGCTGCTACTTTTTTCAGTTTCATAATATTTGTCCTCCCTTAAACCTGCGTATCCGTTTGTGCTGTCCGGATCCACCGAACAGTTAAATTTTCCGCATACACATATTATACAGTTTCGCCGATTCGTCATTTTTTCTTATCGACACCTTTATTATACGGATCGTTTGTACACTTTTCCATATGATTTTCTTGGTTCTTATATAAATTTTTTTTAGATTCTTTGTGATTTTATTCACATATTCTTATTTTTCCGGTGTAAAACTGTGGGATTTTATGGTAAATCAGCAACAGTCAACGCTTTCTGACTGCATTGATAATAGGTTCCGTCCTCTAATTCAACCTTTTCCTGTACATTTTGACCAAGTGCCTCGGCAGCAGCTATCTCAAAAATCACTTCTGCATACTCGTCGCTGTCGCACTGGACTGTTCCATACAGTTTTCCGCTCTTAAGCCCCTCGATTCCCTGCGGAGTCCCGTCGATGCCGACCACCTTCACGCCCCTTGTGTCACCAGCGCGTTCAAGCGCCTCGGCAGCTCCGAGCGCCATCTCATCGTTGTTGCAGATCACCACCTCGATCGCATCCCCGAACTGGCGGATCCACTGTTCCATCAGCGCCGCCGCCTGGCTCCTATCCCAGTTTGCCGAACCACCGGTCAGTTTTTCCAGCGGAATATCTCCGTCGCGCATCGTCTGTACCGACCACTCTGTGCGGATCAGCGAATCCTGATGGCTGCGCTCGCCCTCCAACATCACATATCCCACGGTTCCATCCTCATTTAAATCAAGACTGCCTGGATTTTCCTGATACGCATCCACCAGAAGTTCTCCCTGCAGAACCGCCGATTCCCGCGCGTCCTCCCCTACATAATAGAGGTGCTCCCATCGTTTCATGTCCTCCTCGACCGGTTCGCGGTTGAAAAATACGACCGGCGTCCCGGCATCCATCGCCTTGTTGATGACATACGATGCCGCCGAGCGATCCACCATATTAACGCAGATCGCATCGTATTCCAGAGAAAGGAAACGATCTACCTGACTGTTCTGCGTATTTTGGTTTCCCTTCGGATCCATGATTTCCAGATTAACCTTGATGCCCGTCTGCTGCTCATATTCCTTCGCCTTTTCCTCCAGACTGGAACGGATATTGTTGATAAAGGCATCGTCGCCCCGGTACAGCGTCACGCCGATACGGATGCTCTTTTTTTCTGCCGGTTTTGCCGCGCTGCATCCATTTAAAAGAAGTGTGCCCGCTGCCAGAAGCGCCAGCACCATCTGAATGCTTTTTCCGCTTTTTTTCATTTCTCTATACCCCCTTCCCAGATTTTTAATCAATCGGGTACAGCATCTTCTCATATTTCTTTGACCGCAGCTCATCCTTCTCTATATAGTAGGATTCCAGTGAAAGCTGGCTTCTCTCCTGCTCTTTTTCAATCGCCTGCACTGCTTTTTGGACCGCAAAATAGCCCGCGTCAAACTGGTTCGTCACCACCAGCCCCCGGATTGTCCCCTTGTCAAGCTGATCCAGCAGGGACGGCATCATCCCGACGCCGTACAGCCCGGAAATGTATTTTCCGTACACGCTGCTTCCGCCGACAATCTCCGCCGCCTCCGCTGTGCTGGCGAAATCCAGTGCCGCCACCACCGCCGTGCCGCTGCCCGGATAAACTGTTTTTTCAATGACGGAACGGTAAGTATCATCGGTGCCGCGCGGCACAATGGTATAGGAAAAGCCCTGTTTTTCCAGTACCTCCGTCAGCCCCTGTTTCATCTCCCCCGCCTTGCCGATATATGGGTTATCTGCAAAGATCCAGACAGGAAGATCGGGGCTCTGTTCCGCCGTAATCGCCTCGCCAAGCTTTCTCCCGGCTGCCGTCCAGTCCATATGAACCGCCCCCTTGACCTCCTCATCCGGTGATAATTCGCCCAGCAGGATAATGGGCGTTCCATATGTATTTTCTTCCAGATATTGGCGGCATTCCAGCTCATCAACCGGCTCCAGTATCACTGCCCCGGCACCGTCTGCCGCTTCCCGGCGCACCAGCTCCATCTGCTGTGCCAGATTATCCTTTTCATACAGGGTAATAAAGCTGACATCTACATTATACTCAACCGCCGCCTGATCCACGCCCTTGCGGAAGTTGACGTAATCATCATCCGAAGTATCGCTGATAATCAGGGACACCGGGTAGACCTCCACCTCTTTTTCCTTGATGATCCAGTCCGTGGAGGAAAGGAGATACAGCAAAATAAGTCCCACACACAGGATTCCCCAGAACACCAGCTCCTTTTTTTTTCTCACTCCATATCGCATTGATCTGTCGCCCCCACTTTTACACCTTTTTCTCTTCCAGCACTTTTTCGTAAGGCACTGCCGGAAGATGAATCTTCACCGCGGTTCCCTCATCCGGCTCCGACTCGATCGAAAGACCGTATTCCGCGCCGAAATACAGCTTGATCCGCTCGTTGACATTGCGTACCCCGATGCCGGATCCGCGCTTGGATGCCACGTGCGCCGTATCGGTAAAGAGGCTCTCGACCTGTTCCTCCGTCATGCCAAGCCCATTGTCCCGCACCTCCAGATACAGCTCTTTTTCCTCCTGCCAGGCGCGCACGAAGATCTCGCCGTCGCCGTCCATATATTCCATGCCATGGTAGATCGCATTCTCCACCAGCGGCTGCAGCATCAGTTTTAAACTTGCAAGTTCCAAAACCTCATCATCTGACTCGATCGTGTAGGTAAACTTATTTTTAAACCGCATCTGCTGGATCATCAGGTAGTTCCGGACGTGTTCCAGCTCATCCTTCACAGTAATTAAGCTCTTGCCGCGGCTTAAACTGATACGGAAGAACCGCGCCAGCGCCGTTACCACCTTGACCGCCTCCGTTTTCTGCTCATTTTCAATCATCCAGACAATGATATCGAGCGTATTATAGAGGAAATGCGGATTGATCTGCGACTGCAGCGTGTCAAACTCCTGCTTTCGTTTTGCCTCATGCTCACGCACAATATCCTGCATCAGGAGGCGGATCTGTCCCGCCATATCACTGATCGATTTTCCCAGATGGCGGATCTCATACGAACCGCCGATGTACACAGGTGCGCTTAAATTGCCCGCCTCCAGGACGCCGACCGATTTTTCCAGCTCGCGGATCGGATTCGTGATCCTCGATGAAATATAAGAGTTAATCAGAGCCAGAATGCACAAAATGAGGGCAATGACAAATACGATAAAAAGCCTGGTTTTGATCGTATTGAGCGACACGGCATTTTCCGGCGTCACCCCGACCACCTTCCAGCCCGTGTAGCCGATCGTCTTGACCGTCGCCATCCGCTTTTTTCCGGCAAATATCTCCTCATGATTTCCGTCCGAATAGCCGGCTGCCCGTCCATTGTTCTCCTGTACCCAGCCGGAATCCAGAAGCTGCATCTGCGGATGGTAAAGAATCTCGCCATTTCCGCTGATCATATAGAAATAACCGCCGCGCCCCGTCGTGATGCCGCCAAAGAGCTGTTCCAGGCTCGAATAGCGGATATCAACCAGAAGGACGCCCTGCGAGGTCGAGGTTCCGTGTGTCAGCTCGACCGCCCGCGACAGCGAAATGACCCATCGGTATTGATTTTCCGCATTGTCAAACACATACTGTACGTGCGGCAGGGAAAAATGCAAGTTTTCCGTCCGGTTTAAGGCGCTCCGGAACCATTCTTCCTGCGTCACATCCACCTCATTTTTCAGACGCACCGCCGGGACTGCCTCCAGAAGCGCCCCATCCTCCGAAAACAGGGCAATATTCTCCACATTATCCTTATTATTATCGTAGAGAAGCGTAAATTCACTTCCAAGCGACTGGCTCGACAGATCAGCATTCTTGATCGTGCCATAATAAAGCGAGTCGGACAGCTTCATGATCGTGCGGAGGTACGACTCCACAGAGCGTCCCACCTGCGCGATCAGGTTCTGGCTCTCCTCCTGTACTACTTCCGTGACCTGCCGTGACATTCTCTGGTACAGCGACAGGGAGATCAGCACGCTCGCCGCCAGCGCCGTGATCGTAAAATAGATAAAGATCATCGACCGGATGCTGGCGTCGTCAAAGAGCTTTTTCTTCCAGATCGTCCTTTTTTTACCCATTATGCCTCCCCACTCCGGTGTGCCGTGCGGTACCGCGTCGGGGAAACACCGAATTTTTTCTTAAATACGTAACTGAAATAGTTCTGCTCCGGGTAGCCGACCTTTTCCGCGATGATATACGTCTTGTCGTCAGTTGCCATCAGAAGCTCGACCGCGCGCCCCAGCCGGACATCGGTCAGATAGGCGATGTACGCCTGTCCCGTCTCCTTCTTAAACATCGTTGAAAAATACGCCGGGCTCATATGCAGATGGCGGCAGATCTTCTCCACCGACAGATCCGGATCTTGAAAATTGTCCTGAATGTACTGCTTCGCCTCGCGGATCACATTTTTTGTCGTATTGCTCCGCTCTTCTTCCATTCCGGCATTCATCTTGAGCGCCACCTCGGTCAGGTACGGGCGGACATTCTCCATCTTCTGGACACGCCCCAGAATCTCGAAATAATCATTTTCCACGCCAAACATCTCGCTGATCCGCAGATCATACTGCTGGGAGAGCTGTGTCAGCACATTGATGATCGCAAGCACATACGCCTGATACTGGCGATAATGCACCCGCGCATCCTCCATCCGGCTCACAATCCCGTCTATCACGGAACGGATCTTTTCCTCCGGTCCAAACTTGACTGCCGCTATAAGCTCCGACTCCATCCGGCTGTCGAACCGGAGTTTTTCATGCCCGGACGGCTCCATATCGCCGATGCAGATCACGCCGCCGGAACCCGTGATCGCACGGTAACCGAGCGCATTGAGTGCAGTGTGGCACGGGCGGCTTAAATCCGTCAGCGAACTGCAGCTCTCGCCCACGCCGATCGTAACCGATACCTCCAGAATTTTCTTCGTCTCCTTGCAGATATCGCCCAGCAGGGCAATCAGCCCGGTCTGTGTATTGTCTTTGTCGATCGCCACCAGAAGGATCGTCTCAAAGGAAGAATGGAACACAATAAAACGGTACTGCCCTTCCAGTTTTTCCTCAATCAGATTGCGGACGGAGATCGGAATCAGCTCCCGCTGCTGGTGCAGCGAAACCGCCTTGTCCACCTTCTCATCCGGTTCCAGATGGATCGCCGCAATCACCCATTTGACCGCACCCGCAACGTCGATCGCATATTCGTTCAGTTTTTCCTCAATCTGCGTTTCCTCCATGCCGCCTTGAATCAGGTCATTCAAAAAATGTTCCCGGAGCGCCGGAAGGCTCTTGATATAACTCTCCCGAAGCAGGGTAACATTCCGCTTCTGCTCGATCTCCTCATCGAGATTTTTCTTGATTTTCTTTAAAATCGCCGTCAGCTCTTCGACATTGACCGGCTTTAAAATATATTCGATCACATTGAGCTTGATCGCCTTTTTTGCGTACTCAAATTCATCAAAACCAGAAAAAATCACGATCTTGATGGACGGATATCTCTGCCGTATATTCTCCGCCATCTCCAACCCGTCCATATATGGCATCCGGATGTCTGTCAGCACAACATCCGGCTCATTCTGCTCGATCTTTTCCAGTGCTTCCTTCCCGTTCTCCGCATCCCCGATCACCTCGAATCCGGCATCCTGCCAGTCGATTTTGCGTATGATGCTTGTCCGTACTTCCTCCTCGTCATCTACCAGCATGATTTTATATGGGTTCATATGGATTCGTCCTTTCAGTTCCTGATGCAATGTTGTTGTGAGCCAGTTTGTCTTAGGACTCTGGAGCTCTGCTACGGTATCCCCATTCCAGCTTTCCCTGACACCTCATGAGGAAGTGGCTGGGCAGGCTGGAATGAGGGGAATTTCTTTCTTTACATTATACCACATCTTTCTTTATTTGTGAGTTTGTGATTTTTCACTGGCAGGTTCCATTTTCTGTAAAGGCGTGCTTCGTCCCCGGGTGCGGGAACCCGTTTCCACACAGTGTCTGCATCCGGTCCGCCGTCCGCGGCAGGCGAGACAGTCTTCATCTATTTCATAAACGGCATTTCCATCAATGATCAGCCGGGTGTTCATAGTTCTGAATCCTTTTCTTTCTTATTTTTATAATATACTATATGTGGTTTTTCCTATCCCGGAGCTTTTTTTCTTTAAACATTCCCGTTCTTTTTCGGTTCCAAAAGTGCCTACCCGTGAACCAAAACGTCTTTTTTTCCTCTCATCTGCATATATTGAGACAAAGATTTGGGAGGTTTTTTTCGTGAGCCAAGATGTTTCTCTCAAAATGACCGAGTTAGACCGCCTGACCTCACTCCCACATATGCAGCTTGTCAAGGCGGCGCTTCCCTATATTCACATCCCGGAACAGCGTTTTTTCTCCCTGTTTGTGAAATTCCGCGAACTAGAAAAGACGATGCAGCTATTTGCTGATCCGGCCGACGGTGAGATCGGAATCTGCTCGGTGGGCGAACGCGACAAGGATTCGCCGGTTGATATGCTGAAAGCGATCAAGCCGTATGGCACAGAGGAAGAGCAAAGTTCGATCGATCTGGTCTTAAATTTTATCGAAGGTTCCCGCCTCTATGAATCCTACTGGCAAAATATGCCGCAGACAGCATCCTTTCCGACTTCGCAGGATATCCAGAATGATTCACCCAATTCTGATGCTGTTCCGGCATCTGTCCTTTACCCGCAAGCCAAATATTCCCGCAGACAGAAAGAACCCACAGACCGTGCATCTGGCACATCCACTTCAAACAGACAGGAGGCACACACTATGGAATTTCAAAACTGGAAACAGGATCCGAGACTTCGCTCCATGGATCCAGACAAAATAAAACAGATGGAACAGTTAGCCGATCAGGCAAGAAACACGCCGCAAGACAAGCTTCTGCCGCTTCTCATGAGTCTCCGGGGCAGCAACGGTTCCCCTCAATTCTCAACCTCAGAAATGGACACTCTTTTTTCGATCCTGACAGACCAAATGCCCCCAGCGCAGAAACGGCAGGCGGAAATGCTGCGGATGCTGAGCCGGCAGATGGGCGGGGCAAATAAATCATAAAACCAGAGTTGCCATTGCTATTTTTTCCAAATCATGCTACAATTCATTTCGATAATGGGGAGCTTGTGATGCAGGCTGAGAGGGAACCAAAAGTTCCGACCCAAAACCTGATTTGGATAATGCCAACGTAGGGACAGATATTTTGAGACACCTGAGCGCCGGATATTGTCCGGCGTTTTTTTAAAGGCACTAACGTGCCAATGATGCGCACTCACGCGAAGGGGAGAGACTTTTATGAAATTTTCAAAAACAAAAAAAAATTCCAGTTCGAAACAATCCCTGGGCGGACAAAAGATTGTTCCGATTTTGTTTCTAGCCTCACTTTTAGTCATCTGGGAGCTGGCGTGCAAGTTATTTTCGATTCCACTCTACGTACTTCCTTCCCCGGTGCAGGTTATTCAGTCGCTCTTTACTGAATCTGCAACGCTCAGCCATCATGCAGCAGTAACTGTCATGGAAGCCGTGATCGGCATCCTGCTCTCCCTGATTCTGGCGATCGTGCTCGGCATCCTTATGGACTGCTTTCCTCTGGTCCGCCAGGGCATCTACCCGCTTCTTGTGGTAACACAGACGGTTCCGATGATTGTACTGGCGCCGATTCTCATCATCTATATGGGATTTGGCATCGCGCCGAAAATCCTGACCGTTATCCTGATGTGCTTCTTCCCGATCGCCGTCAGCTTTTCCGACGGTCTGGCACAGGTCGATGAGGAATACGTTCATCTCGTCCGTTCTTACGGGGCAAGCCGTTTATCCGCCTACCGGTTAGTCAAAATCCCGGCGGCGATTCCGGCGCTTTTATCCGGTCTCAAGGTTTCCGCGACATACAGCATCAGCGGTGCCGTTGTCGGCGAATGGATCGGTGCCCAGGAAGGACTCGGCTATTATCTGCTACGCGTCAAAAATGGCTATATGCTGGATCGCGTCTTCGCCTGCGTTCTGATTATTATTATCCTGAGCCTGTGCATGAATGGACTCATCCGGATTTATCAGCATTTTGCACTTCCTTATTTGAAAAATGACGCAAATTAAAACTTAGGTTTTTGCACGATTCCTGCAATCATGCGTGAATCTGCCAAATAGTTATATTTTTTAGGAGGACTTATGATGAAAAAGAAATCTGTTGCTGCACTGTTTACCGCTGCCTGCCTCGCCGCTGGCTCTCTGGCTGGCTGCTCCGGCGCATCTTCCACTGCTTCCAGCGAGGCTGCCGACAACACCGAGGCATCCGATGCAGCCCAGAGTGCTGATAATACCGCCTCTGACGATGATACCAAGGATCTCGAAGATGTTACCGTCATTCTGGACTACGTTGCCAACACCAACCACACAGGTATGTATGTCGCACTGGATCAGGGCTATTATAAAGACGCTGGTTTAAATGTCTCCATCGTAGAGCCGACCGAGGGCGCAACCGCGACACTCGTTGCCGTTGGAAAAGGCGATTTCGGCATCAGCTATCAGGAGGACGTCACCATCGCCCTGACTTCCGCCGATCCGCTTCCTATTAAGGCGATCGCAGCCATTCTCCAGCACAATACCTCCGGCTTTGCAACCTATGAGGGCAAGGGCATCAACTCCCCGAAGGATTTCGAGGGCAAGACCTACGCAGGCTGGGGCGGACCGGGTGAAGAGGCAGTTCTGAAAGCCGTTATGACCCAGGACGGCGCTGATTTCTCCAAGCTCAACATGGTTATCTCCGACGGTTCCGGTTTTGAGGCACTCAAGGACAAAGTCGATGTGATGTGGTTCTTCGAAGGCTGGGATAATATCAAGTGTGAACTGGCGGATTTTCCGATCCACTATATGCCGGTCCGCGACCTTGACAGCCGCCTCGACTACTATACTCCGGTCATCATTGCCAACAATGATACTCTCGAAAACAAACCGGAAATGGTTGAAAAATTCCTCGCAGCCACCGAAAAAGGCTATGAATATGCGATCGAAAACCCGGATGAGAGCGCTGAGATCCTGCTCAAATATACTCCGGATTCTTCCCCTGAACTGCTTCAGAAATCCCAGGAATATCTGGCTGACAAGTACATGGAAGATACTGACCAGTGGGGTGTCATGAAGGATGAGGTTTGGGATAACTACACCGATTTCATGGTAGAATACGGTGTGATCGACAAGGCAATCCCGGCAGCTGACTGCTACACCAATGAATTTCTTCCGGAGAAATAAATAGAATCATCAAAAACCGGAATGATTGTATTTCTTCCGCAAAACAATTAACACAATTCACGTGCGCCCGCCCATTCTGCCCCAAACACGGACAGGCATGGTTCCGGGCGTACCGTTTTATTGGATTATTTGAACTATGAGGTATTTCTATGAAACTAGAACTTCAAAACCTTTCCTTTTCCTATGGGACACAGGAAATCCTGCACGATTTAAGTTTTTCCGTGGCAGAGGGCGAATTTGTCAGCCTGCTCGGACCGTCCGGCTGTGGCAAATCCACCATTTTAAAACTTTTAACCGGCGTCCTGACGCCATCTGACGGAAGTATCCGCGCCGATGGAAACGAAATCCACGGCATAACCGGTCATTTCGCCTATATGCCGCAGAATGACCTTCTCTTCCCGTGGAAAACGATTCTGGACAACGTCTGCCTCTATGGGGAAATCCACGGTTCGCTGGCACGTGCCCGTGAAGAGGCGCTGAAAAACTTTCCTGCGTTCGGACTGACTGGCTATGAAAACAGCTATCCTTCCGCTCTCTCCGGTGGAATGCGGCAGCGTGCGGCATTTTTACGCACCGCTCTCTGTCAGGCGGATATCCTGCTTCTCGACGAGCCGTTTGGCGCCCTCGATGTCATCACTCGCAGCGAAATGCAGGACTGGCTTCTGGCGATGCGCGCGCGGTTAAACCGCACCGTTCTTCTCGTTACACACGATATGGACGAAGCGATTTATCTATCTGACCGCATTCTTATCCTGAATCCGGCACCGGCTGGGATCGTCAGTGAGATCCGGATTGATGAAAAGAAACGGGATCGGAACTGGCTGTATGAGCAGGGCGAGCTGCGGAAGACCATTTCTCAGAAAATTAAAGGATTTTAATAAAGCATTTTATATAAGACAACTTTGGAGGTTATTTTCATCATGCCATCCCATTATCCACTCATCGATGCCCATACACATCTGGGAAGTGACTCCGAACGGAGCGAACGTCAGAAAAAACAGATTTTAAGCCTCGTCTGCGCTTCCACACCGCCCGAAGCCGAAGCACTTTTAAAAACTGCCAAACCTTACCTTCTCCCCACCGCCGGGCTGCATCCGTGGCAGGCGGCATCATATTTCGTAAATGATATGCTGCCCTACCTCACCGCCTGCCCGGTTATCGGGGAAATCGGCATGGACAGTGTCTGGTGTGATGTCCCGCTTGACCGCCAGGAAGAAGTCTTCCGCGCCCAGCTCGCCATCGCCTGCCAAATGAAAAAGCCGGTCATTCTCCACACCAAAGGCGAAGAAGACCGGATCGCTTCCATTCTCCCAGAATACCCAAACACCTACCTCGTCCACTGGTATTCCTGCGAAGAATATCTGGATCAATATCTCGCGCTCGGCTGCTATTTCTCCATCGGACCAGACGTCCTCTGGAACCCACCCGTCCGCACTCTCGCTGACCGCGTCCCGCAGAACCGCATTCTCATCGAGACAGATGGGATGGGAGCCGTCAAATGGGCATACGAAGCGCCGGAAGCGCCTAAAAACAGCCAATTAGCCGATGCACGTGAAAACACAAAAAACGTAGAAGATGCACTCACCCACACACTTCTCGAAACCGCCGCTATCCGGCAGACAGAACCCGGTGTTCTTGCAAAACAGATACAAAAAAATCTCATCTGGAGATTCCTATCTGCTTCCAAATAAAAATCTCCAAATGAGATCGGATCCTATTTTATTCTAATAGTTTGCAAGATCCGCTTCATCCTGCACCACCACAATCTTCGTCCCGGCATCCACCTGGCACACAACCTGTTTCATATCTTCCTCCGGAATACTGATACACCCGGAAGTTCCCGTATTATTCCAGCTCTTCGGGCAATGCAGAAAGATCGCCGATCCCTTTCCCGGTGTACACTCCGGATTATAATCCAGCACCAGGCCATAATTATACTGCGGCGCCTGCGCCATCAGATCCTCCGCCGAATTCCAGTCCTTCTGTACCTGCTTCGTATTTGCCAGCTTGTTATAATACTGGCTGTTTCCGTCATCCACATAATAATCGCCGTCCACGATCTGGTGATACGGCAGAATCGTTCCCGGATTTGCCTTCAGGCCAAATGCCATCGTAAAGCGGTACACACCCGCCGGCGTCTTCTTATCGCCCTCCTGCTTCTGCATCGTGATACCGTTCATGCCGCTGACCGCTTCTTTCGACATCACCTGCACCAGTTTTCCATCTGCATCGCGTTTATACCAGTCCAGACGGCTCTTCGCCGGATCCTGGCGGTTTCCAATCACCACAATCAGCTGCGTTGCATCCTTCGCCGCCTCCAGTGTATTTACATCCCCGTTGTAGCTTGCCGTAAGCGCCGGCCCTGTCGCTTTCTCCGCTGCCATCGCAGCCGCCGGAGCTGCCGCACTCATCAACATGCCTGCTGCCAATATTACCATTGCTTTCCGCTTCATTCTCAATTTCATCTTATTTATCTCCTATTATTTTATGTATCTGAATTTTACTCAAAAATCGGCTGCTTTTATCTTTCGCACACCTTTTTCCACACACTCTGTCAGTTCCTGCCACTTTCCAGTCCAGCCGCCTGCAGCATCGCCTTTCCAAAAATATGATGAAACAGCGCAATCACGCGCCCCACCAGCATGACAGCACAGACCGTTCCAATGCCGATTCCCACCGGTTTTCCCGCAAACAAAAGTCCCATAATCAGTGACAGAACAATGCAAAACGCATCCACACAGTTCTTCATCAGACCCGTGCCGATTCCAAAGGTGTCTGCAAGCACCTGCACCAGACCATCGCCCGGATTTGGCACCAGCCGCATTGACAGGGACATCGCCGCGCCGATGCCTGTAAAAATCAGGGCAAGCATCAGCACTCCCAGGCGTCCTAAAAGTCCAGACGCCTCCGATCCGCATTCTTCTAACGACGGTATGCACACTGAAAATACATTCAGAAATCTTGTAAATACAATACTCAATGGAAACTGCAGCGCATCTTTCATAAGCAGGCTGCGTCCGGCTTTTCCTTTCTCCCGCAGATGAATCGCCGCCTGAATCAAGACAAAGATACCATACAGGACAAAGGTCATATCACCAAAATTCCGGTTCCAGATCACGGATGCCGCATACGAAAGTGAAATAATCGGCGACACTCCGAGTCCAGCTTTCGTATTGAGCGTAAGCCCCATCGCCAGAATCAGAAGCCCCATCAGATAAAAGCTCCACCGTGCTGCCCCGCTTCCCGTCGTTTTCTCCGTCATTTCCATGTTGTGATTCAAGATTTCCTCATCTCTTTTTCTTAATATTTGTTAAACCTATTCTATTATAGATCCTCCTCTTTCCACTTGACAAGCGCTTCCTGTATTCTAAATCTTCCAATTTTCTTACGAAATAAATATTCCCGCCTGCCTACATTCTACAGTCACAGCCTACATCTTACCATTGCGCCCCATTGAACCCACGACAAATTTCTGCTGCCATCAGATTATCTTACAGCACTTTCAGTCCAAAAAGTGTCTTGCATGATGGTCATATCCTACTTTCCGTTCTCTTTACTTTTTCCATTCCCTATGCTACACTAAACTCATGATTTTAGCTGTATCAAAGGAGTTTTATACATATGAAAAAAGATATGACCGAAGGGCGGGAATGGTCCTCCATCCTGCTCTTTTCCCTGCCCATCATGGGGGCAAACCTGCTGCAGGTTTTGTACAACCTCGCTGACAGCGTGATCGTCGGAAACCTCATCAGCGCGACCGCCCTTGGAGCCGTCGGACTGACCAGCTCCATGACCTGGCTTCTGACCGCCATCTGCACCTCCATCGGTGCCGGCGTCAACATCGCAGTCGCCCAGTATTTCGGTGCCAAAAAAGAGACGGATATACAGGAATCCATCTCCGTCTCCTATCTGATCGCCGTGATCGCAAGTATATTTTTAACTGCCGCCTGCTTTCTGGCAGCCCGTCCAGTTATTTTCGGCTTTTTGCAGGCACCGGAAGAAATGCGTTTCGACAGTATGGCATACTTTCTGATCTACAGCGGCGGAATTATTTTCCAGCTGCTCTACAATGTCACCTACGGCATCCTGCGGGCACACGGGGATTCGCGCGGCGCACTCATTTTCCTGATGATCTCCGCCGCCCTGAACATCGTGCTGGACTGTTTGTTTATCTCCGTCTTTCATATGGGTGTCTCCGGCGCGGCTGCCGCGACCGTGATCGCACAGGCAGGTTCCGCCATCGCCAGTTTCCTGTATCTGCGTCACATTTTCCCGGATCTGCTGCCGAAACGGCATTATCTCTACGCCTGGAAGGGACAGGGAGCGCTGCTGATGCGCCTGAGTATTCCGATCATGCTGCAGACGGGCGTCAATTCGATCGGTTTCCTCATCCTGCAGCGTCTCATCAACTCCTTCGGCGCTCCCAGCATCGAGGGCTACGCTGCCATGCTGAAGGTCGAACAGCTCGCGCACATCCCGTCCCAGAGCTTTAACGTCGCCATTTCCAGCTTCGCCGGACAGAATATCGGCGCTGAAAAACTGGACCGTGCCCGCCGCGGCTACCGCACCACCATCCTGATGGGCGTCCTGATCAGTATCTCCATCAGTATCGTAGTTCTGCTTTTTGACCGGCCGCTTCTCCAGATCTTCAACATCACCGGAGAGTCCCTGCGGCGCGCAAAGGAACATCTCGACATCCTGATGTTCTTCATCTGGACCAGCACGATCACCAACATCACCTGCGGTTTTCTGCAGGGTGCAGGCGATGTCAAGATCCCGGCAGCTTCCGGCTTCATCAACCTGGGCATCCGCCTCGCGCTCTCCTTCCTGCTGGCGCTCACCCCGGTTGGCTTCCGCTGCTACTATGTGAGCATGCCGCCCGCATGGCTGATCGCCTGCTTCGTAGTTGTGATGCGCTACCGGAGTGGAAAATGGAGGGAGTTTCGGATTGTAAAAGAGTAAAGAAAAGGGATGGAAGAATTCACTTTTGGGGGGTGATTTCTTCCATCCTTATTTCGTTTAAAGCTCTTTTTCGCGTTCTATCTGCTCCTAAAATTTTAGCACACTGTTATCCATAAAACACAAATTCCATTTTTGCCATGCACATTCCACTCCACTCGCACACCGCTGCTACCAGTGCCCGGTATGTAAACACGATATGGATATAAGCAGATCTGCGTATGTATAACCAACCGCCGCACCTATTCCTTAAACTTTTCCAAAATATTCCTAACTTCATCCACATCTATCTTCATCTGTTCTGCAATCTGGTTTTCTGTATATTTATCTCGATATAATCTATAAATTCCAAACACCCGTTCTTCACCCTGCTTCTGACCTTCCTTTAATCCTTCCTTCTTACCTTCCGCATACTCTGCCTTCCGAATCAATTCCTTTTCCCGTTTCTCATCATATTCGAAAATACACACCTCTATCGCCTCCGTTCGATTCTTTCTCAGGAAATCAGCCAGTATATTTTCCTCAATACATTCCGTCACAGCCTGCTCTGCCGCCCGGTTTATGTCCTTATACTCTGCCGCATATTTACGAATCTTGTCAACCAGAAGCATATACTCTTTCAACAGGCAGCAAGTTTCCAGAATCCTCTGTTTTTTATCCAGATTAATATTCAATACCTTCACTATCAATTCCAGTTCTGGTTCATCTGCCTTCTGGCAGAATGAATGTGACAGTTTCAGAACACTTTCCGCTTCCCGCTCCTCTTCTCCATTGTAAAATACAACAAAGTGTGGGGTCGGCAATTCCACCAGCGTTGACGCATACAGCGTTTGATTCCGAATGAGCATCTGGTATTCTTTCGTCACATAAATCAGAAAACGCAGCGGCATATTCGGATTCCAGGTTGACTGGTGTTCATACAAATTCAACTGCATATCCAGTAAAAATGCCTGGTCATTTTTCATATTCATATAAACCGCATTTTCCAGCGTCACGATCTCCAACTCTTTTGCATCCGTATAATGTGAATGATTTACCGCATTATACAGACTCAACAGATTCTCCCTTGTACTGAAAATCATCCGAAACAACGTATCCTTGTGATCCCGCCTTACTTTTACAGAATTCCTATTTCTCATTCATTCTCCCTTCTGACAGGAGAATTTCAGTTCTTCATCATCCATCGAAAATCTCCTGCTCTTTAATTGTTGTCAACTTGGATAAGCATAAGATTTTCTTAGATTAATTTAGAACATTAGATACATTTGAATAGTTGATAAAGAAAAATATATGCTTGATAGGATAAATGTATCATATTCCCAAAAAGGATGCAAGAGAAATCCTCAATCATACATTAAAATTTGCAAATATTCATTTAGCAGATCAGGAGTACTCCTCTCTCGAAAAGCACCCCTGATCCATTTTTACTCATATTCCGTATTTTTCTTCTTCCCGGACATCCCCGCCATCACAATAATAAACCAGAAAAATGGCTGTCTGCAGTTCATCAACGTAAAACTTTCCGCCAGCAATGCCAGCACTGCCGCCCGCTGTGCCCGGTCGCAGCGAATCACATTTCTTCCAATCCAGTACACCAAAAAGGTAGTTGGAATCAATCCATACGAAAACCAGACATCAAAAAAACTGGAATGAATCTCGTTGACATGAAACACATCAAAAACACCCGGACTCAAAAGTGCCTCAAATCCATCATATGGAATAAACCGCTCAAAAAATCCCTCTCCGGCTCCGTATAACAGATACTGCGGTTCTAACACCAGTCGTTCTGCGCTTCGATCATAAAGTAAATCATAGATATTTCCATTCGCCAGCTTCCATATCTTCTGTTGAATCCGCGAAAGAAGTGTATAATCCGTCTGAGAAACATCAAAATCCGCTCCCGGCAAAATCAAATACACGTCGACTGTCAGCAACACCAAAAATGCGGCACCGCCAAACCACCAAACTTTCTTTTGCTTCGAATGACAACATTTATCCCAGAAAAACTGCCCGGTCAGTACGCCAACGAACACCAGCAGACCGATAAACATTCCTGTTGATTTTGCCTTTCCAATCAGAAATACACCAAGCAGAAACATTCCCCAGAAACCGATGCGCGTTTTCGCTGTATAAACTGCTTTCCGCCGGTACTCCATAAAAAGCACCAGCATCATGATAAAAATGAAAAATGCGAACTGATTCGGGTCGTTAAAAGTTCCCCTAAAACGTGATCCGCCCCAGGTTTCATAAAAATATCTGCCACGACCAGAAACAAGTAGCAACACCTGGAAAATCAAGTTGATGCGGCACATCCAGCAAAGTCCGCTCATGAACGACTCCGAATATAAAGTTCGAAATGTCCAGATCAAAAATGCTGAATATATCCAATACAGCGTATGTAAAGGAAAACTTCTATTCAATGTCCGAATAAAATAGACTCCATTAATAATTATCGCAAATATCAAGAAGATGAGCCAAGGGAAATCTTCTTGGTACAAAACTTTTCTGCTGTTATTTCGGACAGCACATAATGTAAGGAGCCCAGAAGCGGTGAAGAAAAGAGCGGCTATTCCGATGCTACCGCTAGAAAACAAATAAAATTGTTTTATAAAAGCTGCAGCATAGAATAATATTTTTAATACTATTTTATCTCAAAGATTTCGCAGAACAAGGTATTCTGCGAATTTTTTTCTTTTCGAATTTTGCAGAACAATCTATAATATTGCGATTCCCGCATTCAAACGCTTTCTAATGCGTTTTTTGTTTCATAGGACGCAATTTTCTATGAAATAAGAAGCAAAAAACAGCACCCTGTGTATTTTCTTCTCGAAATACACAGGGTGCTGTTTTTTTTAGTCCAACGGATCAATCTCAATAATCCCGCTTGATTCCGCCCGGATCTTTCACAATTTATTTCATAACAATATTCACAATCCGTCCCGGAACGTAAATTTCTTTTACGATATTTCCAGTCAGCTTGTCCTTGATAGCCTCTTTACCAGCGGCGATAGCATCTTCTTTGGAGATGTCTGCCGGTACGGTAATGGTCGCACGGACTCTGCCGTTGATCTGAACGGCTACTTCTTTCTCGTCATCCTTCATCTTCTCTGCGTCGCACTCCGGCCAGGAAGCATGGAATACGCTGTCGGTGCCGCCGAGCTCCTGCCACAGTTCTTCACCCAGATGCGGTGCGAACGGTGCCAGCAGGATGGTGAAGGTCTTGAGGGTTTCTTTGTCGATGCCGCCCTCTTTCTTCGCCAGATCGATGAGCTTGTTGTTGTACTCCATAAAACCGGAGATAACGGTATTCAGGCTGAACTGCTCGAAACGCTGCTCAATGTCAAATACCAGTTTGTGGCGCAGTTTAACCATTTCCTTGGTCTCTTTGATGTCTTTGTCCTTGCTGGTCATAACCAGGTTGTAGAAACGGTTCAGGAAACGGGATACGCCCTCGATACCGCGGTCATCCCACTCTGCATCCAGTTCCGGCGGTCCTACGAAAAGCTCATAGAGACGCAGGGAATCGCAGCCGTAGTCGCGTACCAGATCGTCCGGGGATACGACATTTCCTTTCGACTTACTCATCTTGATACCATTCTTACCGGTGATCATACCCTGATTAAACAGTTTGGTAAACGGCTCATCAAAGTCAATTACTCCGATATCATATAAGAATTTGGTATAGAAACGGGAATACAGAAGATGCAGTACTGCATGCTCTACTCCACCGATATACATATCAACCGGAAGATATTTATCTGCTTTCTCGCGGCTTACTAATTCATCTTTGTTCTTGTTATCTACATAACGTAAGAAATACCAGGATGAACCTGCCCACTGAGGCATGGTATTGGTCTCACGTTTTGCAGGCTTACCACAGCAAGGACATGTGGTATTTACCCACTCCGTAATATCTGCCAACGGTGATTCTCCGGTACCTGTCGGCTGATAAGATTCAACCTCCGGTAACAGTAATGGAAGCTCTTCTTCCGGAACCGGAACTGCTCCACAATCCGGACAATGTACGATTGGAATTGGCTCGCCCCAGTAACGCTGGCGGGAGAATACCCAGTCTCTTAATTTATAGTTGGTTGTCTTCTTACCAAAGCCCATCTTTTCAATCATTTCCGGAGCTTCTTTCTTAAGAACGGATGACTCCATTCCATTCCAGTCACCAGAATTAATCATAATACCTTTTGCTTCGGTATAAGCTTCGGTCATATTTTCAATTTCCTTGCCATCCTTGGCAATAACCTGGATGATCGGAAGATTAAATTTCTTAGCAAATTCAAAGTCTCTGTCATCATGAGCAGGTACGCACATGATAGCGCCGGTACCGTAATCAGCTAATACATAGTCAGACAGCCAGATTGGTGTCTTTGCGCCATTTAATGGGTTGATAGCATAGCTTCCGGTAAATACGCCGGTCTTTTCCTTTGCCTGCATACGGTCTACGTTAGAACGCATGGAAGAATCGAAGATGTACTTCTCAACTTCTTCTCTGGTCTCATCTGTAGCAAGGCTCTTAGCCAGCTTGTGCTCTGGAGCCAGTACCATGAAGGTTGCACCATACAGGGTATCAGGTCTTGTGGTGTAAACAGTGATTTTTTCATCTCTGCCTTCGATTGGGAACTCAACCTCTGCACCATAAGATTTTCCGATCCAGTCAGTCTGCATCTTCTTAACCTTTTCAGGCCAGTCAAGCTTATCCAGGTCATTTAACAGTCTTTCTGCATAGGCAGTGATTTTTAACATCCACTGACGCAGGTTCTTCTTGGTAACAGGAGTGCCGCAGCGCTCGCAGCAGCCATTTACAACTTCCTCGTTAGCCAGACCTGTCTTACAGGATGGGCACCAGTTGATTGGGAATTCCTTCTCGTATGCAAGACCCTTCTTGAACATCTGAACGAAGATCCACTGGGTCCACTTGTAGAATTCAGGATCTGTGGTATTTACTTCCATATCCCAGTCATAGATCGCAGCGATCTGCTTGATCTGACGTTTGATATTTGCAATGTTAGCTGCTGTAGATTTTGCAGGATGTACACCCATCTTAATCGCGTAGTTTTCTGCAGGCAGACCAAATGCGTCCCAGCCCATAGGATGGATCACATATTTGCCCTTTAACAGCTGATATCTGCTCCATACATCAGAGATAACATAGCCTCTCCAATGTCCTACATGAAGACCATTTCCTGATGGATATGGGAACATATCCAGGCAGTAATATTTCTCTTTCTTTCCATCATTTACATTGATGGGGTTCTTTTCCCAGTTCTCACGCCATTTTTTCTCAATGGCGGAGTGATTATACTGTGATGCCATAATTCATTCCTCCGTAAATATTGCCGTGGGTGACGTAATGAGATAAAAAAACTGCGTCTCCTGTTTCCAAGAGACGCAGATATCATTTCCACGCGGTACCACTCTGATTCATGCGAAGTCGCATGCACTCAATTCCTCTTATAACGGTAAGGCCTCCGTCTTTTCTTACTGAAAATGAAGATCCTGTAATGATCTCATCTCTTTCTGAAAAGCTGCTCATGGATCAGTTCGGCACTTTCCAGTCACCGGTTCTCATCTTTTCCCGGCTCTCTGTGGGGCTTAAAAAGTGTTTACTACTTCCATATCACTGCATTTGCACTAAACCATAATTTAGCATATTTACACATCAGTGTCAATACCCTCTTTTTCGCTCCAATGAGCCTGGTAAGCCATTTTTGCCTTTCTCATTTCCCTGGAACCCTTAGACGGAAGGGCCTTTTTTGCGTACTTTGCAGGAGTTGTCTCCATGGATGGTCTTGCAGGTCCTGCAAATGCCTGAGGGGTAAATAAAACACAATATCCGCCCATATCACGAAGCCAGCCTTTTTCAAACCAGCCTAACTGCTTTCCCGGGAAATTGTATACTGCATCCTGGAACAGATAGGCGATGGCTCTTCCATCAAAGGTCCAGATCACATCATTTTCAATATAGGCAGCTGCTTTTCCCTTTTTATTATAAAGTGTCATGTTCTCATCCTCCTGTAAAATTCAATGTTCTCTCGGAATCTTTTTGTGCCTGATTTTGTGAGAAGATTTTTTGTCAGTTGTGCTCAAATTTCTGAGGCGTACGCGGTGCGTACGTTGATGAAATTCGGGTGCAGCTGGCGGAAAATCGGCCACAAAAGCAGGTGCATGAAAGACTCCGAGAGGACATCACCCCATAATACTTTCGAAAATTATTTTAACCTATCCCCTCTTGAAAGGCAATGGTATAATGTATGGGTTCACAAGAAAAACAGGAGGATTTTTATCATGTACATTGCAGATCTTCACATACATTCCCGTTACTCTATGGCTACCAGCAAGTTCCTCACACCGGAATACCTGGATCTGTGGGCCAGAAAAAAGGGCATCCATATCCTTGGAACAGGGGATTTTACCCATCCTTTGTGGCGGCAGGAGTTAAAAGAAAAATTAGAATCGGCAGAGCCAGGGCTTTATAAGCTGAAACCAGAATTGCGCCTTTCTGAGATTCCTTCCGGTTCCTTTGATCCCCGTTTTGTGGTCAGCGGTGAGATCAGCACCATTTATAAGAAAAACGGCCGTACACGGAAAGTGCACAGCCTGATTCTGCTTCCAGGACTTGAGGCTGCAGACCGTCTTTCAGGAGAACTGGAAAAAATTGGAAATATTCATTCTGACGGACGCCCTATTTTAGGACTGGACTGCCATGACCTGTTAGATATGACCCTTTCTGTATGCCCGGATGCCATGTACATTCCCGCTCATATCTGGACCCCTCATTTCTCTGTGTTCGGGGCATTTTCCGGCTTTAACAGTATGGAAGAATGTTTCGAGGAATTAACACCCCATATCCATGCAGTAGAGACCGGACTTTCCTCTGATCCGCCTATGAACTGGAGTGTACCCTCTTTAAACCGGTACCAGCTGATTTCCAATTCCGATGCCCACTCTCCTTCCAAGCTTGGAAGAGAAGCAACCTTACTGGATATCAGTTTGTCCTATAAAAATCTGTACACTGCCATCCAGACCGGCAAAGGACTCGCCGGTACACTGGAATTCTTCCCACAGGAAGGGAAATATTTTATGGACGGCCACAGAAAATGCGGTGTATGCCTGTCACCTGAAGAGGCCATCAAATTAAATGGCATCTGCCCGGTATGCGGTAAGAAGCTTACCACCGGGGTATTGCACCGGGTACAGGATCTGGCGGCACTGCCTGCACCTGACCTGTTTTCCAATACGCAGGCTGCCTCTGCAAAACCGCTGACAGACACTCCTTTTTCTGTTTCCAAAGGATCCGACCAAACATCTGCCATACACCTCCCCTTTGAAAGCATTTCCCCGTTGCCGGAACTGATCGCTGCTGCAGAAGGTTTCTCTCCTTCCAGCGTAAAAGTGACCCGGATCTATGAAACACTATTAAACGAACTTGGAAATGAATTTTTCTTATTAAGAGAAGCAAACGTCTCTGACATTGCGGCTATTTCATCTGAAAATATTGCAGATGCCATTACCTGCCTGCGTCAGGGAAAAGTCCGTTGGAATCCCGGCTTTGACGGGCAGTTTGGCACGATGGAGCTGGTACATCCTTTTCGCTAGTTAAATTCTGACTAATGCCACGCCATCAAGTAAAAGATTTGCTGTGCGGAACCCAAATGTGTCTTCGATCACTAATGTTTTGCCACTTTCTTCTCTGTAATCCACGCCACATTCAAGGGTCCCGCCTGCATGACCAATACGCAGATACTGTGTATCTGCACCCTTTTTCAAAACCTGTTCCACTATACTTCCCGGCACTACTGCCGCTGCAGCTGTACACATGGCACCGGTCATTGCATAACTTGGATGGGCTTTCTGCATAGACATCATACGTGAAAGAAGATCAATTTCTTCCTTTTTTATCATTTTTCCATCAGAAGTAATATAATCATCTGCCTCAGCTACGAAAGTCATTTTAGGGATTCCCGGTGTTTCCCATGCAGATTTCTTATAGTCACTGATCAGTCCCAGCTTAACAGCAGCAAGACCTCTTACTGTTTCCAAAAGTTCCAGCTTTTCCTCATCTGCATTTATTTCTTCAGGAAGTTCCTTTCCGCTAAGTCCCAGATCCTCTGCCTTTACAAATACAAGGGGATTAGCTGCGTCAATGATGGACACTTCTATGGATCCCATTCCAGGTACTTCCAAAACATCTACTGCTTTTCCCGTTGGAAGAAGTCCCTTTTTAAGGGTTCCAGCCGGATCTATAAATTTTAACTTTATAGGAGAAGCTGATACCGGTACCCCTGCGATCTTAAAATCTCCCTGGTATACAACCTTGCCCCCTTCTGTCTTTACATCAGCAGCAATGACTTTATCCGTATTTGTATTAAAGATCCTGACTGTAGTCATTCCTTCCTTTGGATTTACCAGACCTTTTTCAATAGCAAATGGTCCTACTCCTGAAGAAATATTTCCGCAGTTTCCTTTGTAGCTTACTACAGGTTTGTCCACAGACACCTGGGCAAATGTATAATCTACATCTGCATCTGACCGGTCTGACTTCTTTATGATTGCTACTTTACTTGTAACAGATTGGGAACCACCTAAACCATCGATCTGTTTCTGATCCGGACTTCCCATTAAACGCAGTAATATTTTGTCCCATTCATTATGATCTTCCGGAAGATCCTCTTCCAGAAGATATACGCCTTTACTTGTTCCGCCTCTCATAAGCGTTACAGGAAGTTTCAAAATATGATCATCTTTTCCCTGCATAATTAAAATGCTCCTTATACCCAGTAATATTAAACAGCTGGCCTTACTGCTATTTCTGGTACCGTACCTTTTGATGATTTCAGCATACCACATCACGGCAAGGAATTGAAATTCATTATTTTCATTAAAACTATTCCTTTTATCAATAGTTTTTGATATGATAAAAAGCAGAAAAATAATACATCCCAGAAAGGAACTGGTACCCTATGGATTTTAAAGACCTGTCCTATGTAATAGCGATTGCCAAAACACAGAATATTACAAAAGCTGCCGATATGCTTTATGTGACACAGCCGACTCTCACCAAATTCCTTCAAAATCTTGAGCGGGAAATGGGACAGAAATTGTTTAAAAAATTAGGAAACCGCTTTGTTTTAACATATGCCGGGGAACGTTATGTAGCGAAAGCCACCGAAATTTTAAACCTGAAAAAAGAATTAGACCAGGAGATGGGAGACATTATACGGCAGAATGCCGGTCTTTTAAAAATTGCTTTTCCAACCATGCGTGGAACTTATATGCTTCCCTGTACACTTCCTATTTTCCGAAGTTTATATCCCCATGTACGTCTGGAGATCAGAGAAGCACATTCCAGTCTTTTAGAGGGAATGCTTTTAAATGGGGATGCTGATCTTGCATTCTTTAACCTGCCTGTAAAAAACCCTGATATTGATTATCAGATCATCAGTCATGAAGAAGTTGTCCTTGTACTCGGCAATGACCACCCTTTAAAAAATAAAGGTATAAAAAAAGAAGGCTGCAAATATCCCTGGCTTGACCTGAAGCTTTTGGAAAATGAGCCTTTTATCCTGCAGCCACCGGATCAAAGGACCCGTCAAACGGTGGATCAATTGTTTAAATCCTGCCATATCCATCCTCAAATATGCCTTCAGACCGGTAACATTCCTGCTGCTGCGGAACTTGCCTCCCAGGGATATGGAGCCTGTTTTGTAACAGAAACCCATTTAAAACATATTCCTTTTAAGAAAAAACCTGTGCTTTTTTCTGTTGGCACCCCAAATACAACTGTTGATTTTGTTGCAGCCTTCAGAAAAGGAAGCTATCTGTCTTATCATGCTCAGGAATATATTAAGATCGTCCGGGATTTTACATGATTTTTCTAGTACGCAAAAATCCCCCTGCATCCGCAGGGGGACAGGAATATACATATAATTAATTTTACAGATGCGCAATAATTGCCTTCTCATATTCAATGGTTGTAGCAGTTCCGCCGATATCTGGTGTAAGAACACTTCCGTCCTCCAGTACCAGGTCTACTGCCTTGCGGATCTTGGCAGCAACATCATTCTTTCCGATATGCTCTAACAGCATACATGCGGACCATAAGAATGCAGTTGGGTTTGCAATTCCCTGTCCTGCAATATCAGGGGCACTGCCATGAACTGCCTCGAACATGGCGAAATCTTTACCCAGGTTGCTGGATGGAAGAAGTCCCAGACCTCCAATGAGGCCGCTGACCAGATCAGATAAAACATCACCATACAGGTTTTCTGTTACGATAATATCAAATTTTTCCGGATGCATAACCAGCTGCATAGCCACATTGTCTACAATCTTATCATCTGCTTCAATATCCGGATATTCCTTGCTGATATCATAGAAGATATCGCGGAACATTCCATCTGCCATTTTCATGATATTTGCCTTATGAACGCAGGTCACTTTCTTACGGTTATGGCTTACTGCATAGTCGAAAGCAGCGCGGATGATACGCTCACAGCATCTTCTGGTAATGATCTTAATGGAGTGAACCGTATCCTTATCAATCATCTCTTCCACACCTGCATACAGATCCTCTGTATTTTCACGGAAGATTACGATATCTACATTTTCAAATGCAGTCTTTACAGCAGAGTTTGTCTTTGCAGGACGGATATTTGCGTAAAGATCATATTTCTTTCTTAAAGTAACATTTAAAGAACGGAAGCCCTTTCCTAAAGGAGTTGTAATAGGGGACTTTAATAAAATGTGGGTCTTTTCCATAGAAGCATAGCCCTCTTTTGGGATCAGCTCGCCATGTGCTTCATATTCTGCAGCGCCTACGTTAAATACTTCGTAGTTTAAATCTGCTCCTGCAGCGTCTAAAATTCTTAAAACGCTGTCTGTGATCTCTGGTCCGATTCCATCGCCTTTAAATACTGTAATTGTGTCTGCCATCTCTATCTCTCCTCCATTGCTGTGTATTCTTTATTATCACCTACATACTTGGTTGCAGGACGCATGATCCTTCCATCATAAAGCTTATTTTCAATGTTATGAGCAACCCAGCCGACCATACGGCTGCACACAAATAATGGTGTGTAAAGATCTCTCGGGATACCTAACATTTCATAAGCAAAACCGCTGTAATAATCTACATTAGTAGGAAGTGCAACTCCCTTGCGCTCTTTCATAGTCTCTAAGGCAATACGTTCAAACCTCTGACGGAAATCAAATTCCGTCATCATCTTCTTTTCCTTTGCTACTTCCAAGCAGCGTGCCCTTAACATTTCTGCACGAGGATCGGAAATGGTATAAACTGCATGGCCAAATCCATATACAAGACCGGTACGGTCATATAACTCACCATCCATCAGCTTATTAACAGCTGTTTTGATCTTCTTATCATCTGCGGTATATCCGCCGGTTTCTTCCAGAACCGCATCCATCATTTCCGCAACCTTGATATTTGCACCGCCGTGTCTCGGTCCCTTCATGGAACCAATACTTCCGCAGACAGTGGAATAGATATCGGTGCCTGTAGAAGAGATCACTACATTGGTAAATGTGGAGTTGTTACCACCGCCGTGATCTGCATGAAGCATGAGAATGGTATCTAACAGTCTTGCCTCTTTATCAGAAAACTTCTGGTCTTTTCTCAATAAACTTAAGAAGTTTTCAGCAATGGAGTATTTCGGGTTTGCATAGTGGATAAATAAGCTGTCTCTGTTGTAATAATGAACTTTGCTCTGATATGCATAGCAGGCGATCGACGGAAGCTTTGCCATCAGGTTAATACCTTTTACCAGGGTTTCATATACATCCGTGTTATCCGGGTCATCATCGTAATTGTATAAAGTAAGAACTGCATCCTGAAGCTTGTTCATCAGGTTTCTGCCAGGCATACGCAGCAGGTTCATTTCCACAAATTCATCCGGGATCTCATAGCAGTCAGTTAAGATATTTCGGAAATGCTCCAGTTCCGCTTTCTTTGGCAGATATCCAAAGAGAAGAAGGAAGCAGACTTCCTCATAACCAAAATGGCTGTCCCCTTTACCTTTTACCAGGTCTTCTACATCATAGCCTCTGTAGTAAAGCTTTCCTGGAATAGCCTGGATGCCTCCCTCTGGAGTTTCGTCATAGCCCACAACATCTGCCACACGGGTAAGTCCTACTCTTACACCGGTGCCGTCTTCATTTCGAAGACCTTTCTTTACATTGTATTCTTTATACCATTTATTTGGAATATCCGTATAATTCTGGGATTTTCCATAAAACTGTGCAAGATAACTATCTTTCATAACCTGTTCTCCTCTCCCGGCATGCTCTCCTACTGCTGTCGCTTTTGCGTATGATCAATGTCTGTTCCGGTTATAATTAATAAGGCATCCGGCCTTAACAATGGCTCTTTCTTCCGGTGTCATATCTGCAATATAAAGATTTAACTCTTTGATTTCTGCCTTTGCATCTTTTCCGTTTCCAAGGACATATGCCTTAATGGAACTTAAATCCCCATCCAACGCTTTTCTCACTCCCGGAACGTAGATATAATCACCTACTTCAAAGTCAGGATCTGCTTCCATCTGGAATGGCAGCATGCCCCAGTTCATAACATTGGAGCGGTATCTCTTGGTTGCATATTCCTTACAGATATTTACAAGTCCGCCGATGACTCTCTGGCAGCTGGCTGCCTGCTCTCTTGCAGAACCGTCACCAGGCTTTACTGCATATACCATACTTCCTACTTCTGTATCTTTTACGGAAACATTTTCATTTCCAGAAATAGTCCTGATGGCTGCAAATACATTTGCAAGATCTGGTTCTAATGCCAGTTCTTTTTCTTCGCCCTCAGCTACTCTTGCTTTTTCTAATTTATCTACTTCTTTGGTCCGTCCTACATACTCCGGATCTCTTCTGGATAAGGTGAACTCTGCCAGTCCCAGTGGATTGGAACGATAGGAAGAAGTTTCACCAGATGGGATCAGTTCATCGGTAGTTGTTACCGGGTCCATGATCTTGGAGCAAACCTTTAAGAGGATATTGTCTGTTAATGGGCTCATCTCCGGCCAATCTTTGATATTTGGACCATATACAAGGGATTTCTCCTCTTCTGCCTTACCAAAGCCCTGATATACACGGTTCTTGTAAGACTTATCATCAAAGTCATATTCCGGAATATCATTCCAGCAGTCTAACTCCCATGCAGAGGTAAGTTTTCCTCCGTTTGCTGCTGTTGCTGCAATAGAACGGGCATCCATCAGTGCTACCGCTGCCATCTGTCCGTTTCCTGGCTTGCTTCCTTCACGGTTCGGGAAGTTTCTGGTGGTGTGGCGGATACTTAAACCATTGTTGCAAGGTGTATCGCCTGCGCCAAAGCAAGGTCCGCAGAAAGCGGTACGGATGATAGCGCCTGCATCCATCAGGTCTGAAATAGCGCCTTTCTTTACCAGGTCTGAGAATACCGGCTGGGAAGAAGGATAAACAGCCAGTGAAAATTCATCACAGCCACAGTTCTTTCCACGAAGGGCATGTGCTGCTTCGATCACATTGGAATAGTTTCCGCCTGCACAGCCTGCGATAATTCCCTGCTGTACCATCAGGTCATTTCCAACTACTTTATCAAGAAGTGTGAAATGCGCTTTTCCTCCGGATACCTTTTCAGCATCCATTTCTACCATATGAAGGATATCCTTCATATTTGCCTTTAATTCGTCGATCTCAAATGCATTGCTTGGATGGAAGGGAAGGGCGATCATTGGCTTTACGGTACTTAAGTCTACATAAACACAGCCATCGTAGTAAGCCACATCTGCAGGATCCAGTTTCTTGTAATCTGCCTCTCTGTGATGCTTTGCCAGGTAATTTCTGGTATCTTCATCCGTTCTCCAGATGGAGGTTAAGCAGGTGGTCTCTGTAGTCATTACGTCTACGCCATTTCTGTAATCGGTAGTCATAGAAGCAACACCAGGTCCAACAAATTCCATTACCTTATTCTTTACATATCCATTTTTAAATACCGCACGGATGATGGCCAGCGCAATATCCTGTGGACCGGTACCAGGTTTTGGACATCCGTCTAAATAAACTGCGATCACACCCGGATAAGCTACATCATATGTATCGCGAAGCAGCTGTTTTACCAGTTCGCCGCCGCCTTCGCCGATTGCCATGGTTCCTAAAGCGCCGTAACGGGTATGGCTGTCAGATCCTAAGATCATCTTTCCGCAGCCTGCCATCATTTCTCTCATGTACTGATGAATGACTGCGATATGAGGTGGAACGTAGATGCCGCCGTATTTCTTTGCAGCGGAAAGGCCAAACATGTGGTCATCTTCGTTAATGGTTCCGCCTACTGCACAAAGTGTATTATGGCAATTAGTCAGGACATAGGGGATCGGGAACTTTTCCATACCGGATGCCTTAGCAGTCTGGACAATCCCTACAAATGTAATATCATGGGATGTCATGCTGTCAAAACGGAGCTTTAAATGTTCCATGTTATCAGCTGTATTGTGGGCGCTTAAAATAGAATAAGCAATGGTTCCCTTTTTTGCAGCTTCTTTATCTGCTTTCTTTCCTGTAAGGGCTTCTACTTTAACGCTTTCCTGTTCCGGTACGATTTCTTTTCCATTTACAAGATAAATCCCACCATCATATAATGATACCATTTTTTACCTCCTGATTTCCGCTCACAAAGGGGCTTTGTCATTCTCATCTGCCTTCTTTATGGCTCATTTCGTCGTTGGTTCTTACTATAAACCAATTATTTTGATTTGTCCAGTCTATATATTGTAATCATTACAGCTTTTTAGTTGTGATTTGTGATGTAAGAAAGGAATTTTTGCTGTTATATTGTATCGCTTTAACGTGTGATAGACTGATCAGTGTGGAAGCCTGATCCAAAAACAGCACAAAAAACTGCTGCCAGACAGATCAAAGATGTCATATCTTTTTATCTGTTCAGCAACAGTCTTTTTATATTTCATATATTACATGATCCTATTTTCGATTCTATTTTTTCTTTTACTTTCCTTGCCTCATCATAGCGCCGCTTATGAGCGGCAAGAGCAGACCTGGCATCTTCCTGTTCTTCACATCGTTTTCTGCTGGCTGCAAAACGTTCCTCAAAAGAGACTTTTTTGGTTCCTTTTATCAATTTATCCGCCAGATATACAACTTCGGTTTCTGTTGGCATTTCCACAGCATTTTCCTTTTCATGATGCACTTCCAGATCATGATGCTGTTCTATGATCTTTGCCACTTTCGGATAGCCTTCCCTTCTCAGTATCGCTGCACCTTCTGTTGCATGATCTGTCTCAGTCCGTGCTACATCATGGAGCATGGACGCAGCCTGGATCAATTTCAAATCTAACCTGCATCCAGCCTTATTCAATGCCCGGCCGATCTGAACCGCTTTTGTACATACTGCTCTGCAATGTTCCCGTACTGTTTCCGGAGTGTGATAATGGTCTAAAATCTGTTCACACTTCCTGATATCTGGCGCACCTTCCGGCATGATCCCACATATTTTTACTATTTTGCGGCCTGTGGAATCTACTTCTATCATATTGATACCACCATAAGGCTGCGGCAAAGCTCTGCTGGTTTTAAGAGGATATCCCATCAGATCTGCAAGATAGCAACAGTTGATCCCTGCGTGAGCTACACAGATAATATCTCCTTTTGAATGATCCAGAACTTTATCCATTGCTTCCTGAAAACGTTTTAAACCTTTTTCTCTGCTTTCTCCATGATCTGGCTCTAACTCCAGTTTCTTTTTATACTGGTTCTTTAACTGCTGCATGGGAATATTTTCCCACTCTCCCATATCCAACTCCTGAAGATCCGTTTCTACCTGGACTGGGTACTGTTTTTTTGCCAGGATCTGTGCTGTTTCCTGACATCTGCCAAGCGGACTGGTAAATACCTTTGTTACCGGGTGTTTCTGAAAATAAATATACAGACGTTCTGCCTGTTTCCGCCCAGATTCATTTAAAGGGATCTCTGTTCTTCCAATACATCTGCGGATCCCATCGGCAAATTCCAGTTCTCCATGACGTATAAGATAAATTTTCCTAGTTCCAGTTGAATCCATTTTACCTCTCCTCAAAAAGCATGACAGGCTCCTGCCTGATAACCAGATTTACAGTTACAATACTCCTGCCAAAGCAGTTGTACATACTGTTCTCTGGTATCCATGTCCTTATAGATCCCTTCATCTTCTACTTCCAGCTCCATGACCGGTATTCCCGAACGTTCTACTGCTCCCCGAAGTCCACCCTTTCCGCCACTGGCCCAAAGAAGTGGGAAAAGATCCGTTTGTACGATAATTGGATGTCCTGGTTTTCCCTGACATGTTGTACGCACAATGGGTGCATCGGCCATCATCGCTTTCCATATGGTAGATAAACGGATAGCCGGTACATCAATAGGAAAGATCATGATCCTTTCGCACTCTGCTTCAATCTCTTTTACTCCAATCTTTATTGAATCAAACATTTCTGTTTCCCGATATCTATTATTTCGCACAAAGCATACACCTGTATCTGAAAGGTGTGCCTCCAGTTCTTCTGCTCTGTAACCAGTAACAACTACAATCGGATCTGCTTTCAAGCTTTTTAACATCCCTATCATATGCCTTGATGCAGTTGACGTTCCAAAAGGAAGCATTGGCTTAAAGTCTTTCATTCTGGAAGATAATCCCGCTGCCACCAGAACAGCTCCTGTTTTCTTCATATATCCCGCCTCCCTTTAAGATTTAATGATCACTGCCGTACCGTGAAGATCACTAAGGGGTACCAGCAAAAGTGCTTGATTTTCCTCTTCATATTGACGTACCGCCTCCCTGCATCCCCGAAACTGTGTGTTGTTGTAATCGTGAAGCAGGATCATTCCCCCAGAGCTTAATCTGGGATAAAAATATTCAAGACCAGCCCGGATCGGCGCATACAGGTCAGCATCCAGGCTGATAAAGGCAAAAGACCTCTCTGGAATATCCTTTGTTGTTTCCGGAAAATATCCTGGATAAAATAAGGCATTTTGAGGAAAGGGCAGACGATTGCGGACGTATTCCACCGAAGTATCAGAAAACGTTTTTTCTGATACTTTAGAATACTGTCCATCTGTTTCAATTTGTATATCTTTCCTGCTAAAACCTTCAAACGTATCAAACAGCAGAAGCTGTCTGTCAGGAAATAATGCATTTAACTGCCAGGCAATATTCCCCCGGTACACACCTAACTCTGCAATATCACCAGGAATATTTCCCTCTGACACTCGTTTTGCCATACGGTGCAGCGTTGCACTGCGAATATCAAATGTGCGGTACAATTCATGCAGTAACATACATTTCTTCCCGTAACCGGCAGTTTTCACCTGATCCATAAGCATCTGACTGCGTGCTGCATCACTTACTGCGATCAATATAAGATCTGGTTTAAAAGCTGCTGCCTGTTCTATGGATACAACAGGAACCTTTCCAAAAGCAGTTTGGATCTCTGTATTCCAGAGAAAAGGGGAATTGTCTCCAAATGCCTGTAATTTAAATTGATTTGGATCGATCAGATCCGAAACTGCTTTTCCAAACTGTCCTGCGCCAAGTATGATGATCGTCTGCATATAGATCCACCTATATTTCCTTTTTCTCTGATAATTTCAAAGAAAAGGTTCCTTTCCAGCCTTCACCTGTATATACATGTTCCTGTATTTTCACCGTTTTTCCGATCACAGATCTCCATTTAAGTAAAATATCCCGTTCTGTATAAGTTTCTTTTTCTGTTATCAGATCCTGGATCTGGATATGGACCGGATATTTTTTAGCCAGACTCAACAGTACTCCCAGCTGCCCGGCAGAATAAGGATGCAGTTTCACAATAATGTCCGTCTCTATTTCTGCAGCAACTGACTTCCAAAGTCCGTTTAATATCTGGTTCAACTGTGCTGACAGCCCGGTTATAGCTTTATAATCCTGGGCAAGAACTGTATCCAGATGAAGTTTTATCCGTTTCATACCCGAGCTTCTGATCTGAGAAATATGCTTTTCCAGAAGGATGCCATTAGTGCAGAGGACCATTTTTATATCCGGAACATCTTTTCCCATTTTTTCTATGATCCGATCAAATCCGGGATGCAGTAATGGTTCGCCACCGGTCAGTTCAATGGTGTCATACCCCAGTTCAAAAGCCTTTTTTGCCAGTTCAACTGCATGTTCTTCCGGGAGAAACTCACCTCTCCCGGATCTTACATGCTGACTGCAGTAAAAACAGTTACACTGGCATTCATTTGTTAAACACAAGTGAAAAACCATTTTTATTCCCCCATTTGTATAAGAGAATTTTTGATCATAGACTTTGCAATATCCACTTTATATGTATTCTTCTCAAATGGATCTGCATCTTCCAAAGCAAGGTCTGCAGCTGTTTTTGCAACTTCTTCACTGATCTGCTTACCGGTCAGATATGCTTCTGCCTCCTCTCTTCTAAGAGGAATTGGAGCCACTCCACCCAGTACGATGGATGCTGACTGAATGCGGCCATTCTCTACCTGATAGCAGGTAGCTGCTGACACCATTGCAAAATCAACAGAATCTCTTAAACGGAATTTGTTATAGTGAGCTGTTCCTTTTGGAACCGGTATTTCAAATTCAGTAATGATCTCCCCAGGCTCTAACATATCTTCTACTTTTAAGGAAGAGGTAAACAGCTGATCAGCTGTCATACGTTTCTTTGTAGTAACAACGGTCGCGTTTAATGCAACTAAAACAGGTGTGATATCAGAAGCATTTACAGAATAACAGCCACAGTTCATACATCTTCCAGCTTCATCTGCTGCCTGTTTTGCTCCCAAAGATGTAGAATCTTCCTGATCTAATGTTCTTAATTCAAGAGGAGTATCTTTTTCTGTCAGTCCTTTTGTTTTTACAATACCGTTTTTGTCATTCTGGAATAATCCGGTCTGAAGAATCCGTTTTTCTGCTTTTCCACCCAGATAAACATGGATCGCCTTTGCAGCATTAGCTCCTGCACGGATGGCCTTGATCGCTACAGAAGGTCCTGTAGCAGCATCACCGCCTGCATATACACCTGGCTTTCTGGTTTCATTATGCTCGCCAACCTCGATCAGTCCTCTCGCTGATTGAACTTCTTCTTTATACTTTTCTCCCAGGAAATCAAGATCCACTCTCTGTCCTGTTGCCAATAATACACTATCCCCGTGAATGGTCATAAGATCTGTTTCATCATAAGTTGGTGAAAATCTTCCATTTGGATCTCTTAAAGACACGCATCTACTGGTTTCAAGTCCTTTTATCTGGTCTCCATCATAAATTAACTTGTGAAGGCCTCTGCCATTAATGATCTTGACACCTTCTTCCAGCGCTCTTGCAATCTCTTCTTCGGAAGCAGGCATTTCCTGTCTCTGTTCCAGACATACAAGTGTTACTGTTTCTGCTCCCAGTCTTGTTGCTGTAAGGGCCACATCCATTGCCACATTACCGCCGCCACACACGATCACATTTTTACCGATCTGGCGTTTCATAAATCCCTTTACTTCTACCAGGAAATTCAGGCCAAATTTTGCCATACCTTCTCCGTCAATTCCCAAGATAGGCTGTTTCCATGCACCGGTGTCCAAAAATACGGCGTTATTATCCTTTTCAATGTCTTCGATCATAATATCTTTGCCTACGGTAGTTTCCATAACAAAATGGACACCCATATCAGCGATCGCTTTTACAACTGAACGCACATAATGTTTTGGAAGTCGATATTCTGGAATGCCATACATTAAAACACCACCGGCTTCCGGCATCTTATCATAAACAGTAACCTCATGGCCTTCTTTACGAAGGTAATACGCAGCTGTAAGTCCGGCCGGTCCTGCTCCTACGATACCTACCCGCTTTCCAGTTTCTTTTTCAGGTGCCAGATAGCACAGATCCACATGCTCCAGGATCCAGTCACCTAAGGAACGCTCCACACTATGGATCTTTACCGGATCTCCATGTTTACACTGGTTACACTTGCTCTGACAGGTATGAGGGCATACTCTGGAGGTAAGCATAGGAAGAGGATTGTACTGCATAATGATCTTCGCTGCTTCTTCCCAGTTGCCTTTGCGGATCTGGGCCATATAAGCCGGAATGTCCGTTCCTGCCGGACATTCAACAGCACAAGGTGTTTTTCCTGTACTCATGCCTCCAAATATGGAATGATATCTGTTGTCTCCCAAAATCCCATAACACTGCTCTCCGCCTTTTCTTGCACAGTTCAGTCTGCCTCCGATCTCATCTGGATAACGGTAGAACCAGCAGCGCACATCCTGGCACACATTGCCTCCTATGGTTCCCAGATTACGTACAAGGGGAGTTGCCACACTTTTTGCTGCTTCTGCCAGTGCCGGAGCAAGCTTTTTGATCTCTTTATTTTCAGCGATCTCACTAAGCCTTGTCATTGCCTTTACTGTGATCGTTCCATCTTTTACCTGGATCCCTTCCAGGTTTTTGATTCCTTTTAAACTAACGATCTTTTCAGGATATTGGGGATAAATGTCTGCTTTCAGGCCGCCCAGGAGGTCACTTCCTCCTGCCATGGCAACGCCGCCGTTTTTTATTTCTTCTGCTGCACCTTCCAGTGTTTCGGGGCGCATATATTCAAATTTTTTCATGCCTTTTTCTCCTCCTTAAGAGCTTTCAGGATCACATCAGGTGTAGCCGGATAGGTTGTAACCTGCGTACCAATGGCATTTGTGATCGCCTGCATGGTAGCACTTGCTGCTGCTGCACCTGCGATCTCACCTACACCAGTTGCTTTAAACTGGAATGTATCAAACTGTGACTGAAGAATACATGTATCATAAGTTGGAAAATCATTAAACGGACGCCATTTATATTCGATCATATCATAAGTCATGGTCCTGCTGGTTACCGGATCGATCACATGTTCTTCAAATAATGCTGTATCCAGAGAAGCAGATCCAATACCGCTTTGTACCTGCATTTCCAGCATAGACGGGTCAATAGCCTGTCCACAGTCCGTACCGCCCAGGCAGTTGATCAGTTTTACAAGTCCAGTCTCTTTATTTACCTCTACTTCCACAAAAATGATAAACATATTTGGAGTAGAGAAGTTTTCAAGGTGCTGTCCATAACCAGTTAAAGTAAGATCCGGCGGGATCAGCTGCTTCCAGCTTACAAACTTGTCCGGTCTTGCTTTAATGGCAACACCGTAATCCGTCAGATACATACTGTCTGTTGTTACTTCCAGATATGGGACCGCCAGTTCAAACAGTTTCTTTCTTGCATCTTCACATGCATTGCTGATGGCATGACCATAGGTAATGGTTCCACGGCTTCCGCAAAGTCCAAAACCAGTTGGATTGATCTTTGTCTCAGGCGGTGTTATTTCAATGCGGTCATATGGAACATTCATAATATCTGCTGCCATTTTAGCCAGATTACTTCTCTGTCCCATACCAGATTCTGTAATATTGGTCTGAAGAACAATATGTGCTTTATCACCTACCAGATCCGGAACTACACGGATATATGCTTCTGTATTGTCTTCTCCAATATCTGCATTTCCAATAATACCGCAGCCTACGCCTCTTACAGTCTTTCCGTCCTCACTGGTCCAGGTAGGGATTCCCCAGCCTTTCCATTTTTCTTTCCATTTAAACTTTTCAGCAGACTTTTCTATTGCTTTAACATAATTAACAGAATGTGCCTGCCACTGGCGTCCGTCACGCCAGGTATAAATATCTCCTTCTCTTACGTAATTCTTTTTATAGACTTCAACCGGATCAAAATTACCCTCTCTCATGGTACGTCCCATAAGAAGAGAAAGACATGAGTTTAACTCCTGTCCGCCATAGCCTCTTACAATACCTGCCGGCTGCTTGTTGGTCACTACAAGATTGGTATCAAGATCCCAGTTCTGGCACTTACACATTACCAGCTGTGCTTCACCAATGCCAACGCCTACCTGTCCCTGAGTTGCATTGGAAAAACAGCCCGTATCAACAGTCCACTCTGCTTTAACAGCTTTTACCACACCATTTTTATCCATACCGATTTTTGCATGTAGCTGGCTTCCCAGTCGTGTTTCAAAACAGCACATCTGCTCCTGTTTTGTCTGGAACACTTTAACCGGACGGTTGGTACGGCGGGCAAGTAAAAGTGCTGACATGACCTGCATGACCTGTGACTGCTTATTTCCATATGAACCACCTACATTAAAGGTACGTACATCCAGATTTGCCTTTGGTGCTGCAAAGGAATTCAGAACCTTGCAGATATATCCGGACTGAGAATCGACCCAGACTGTATAGTTTTCGTCTCCTTCCCAGCGTACGATAGCTCCAGGTGCTTCCGGTGCGGCCGGTGCAGGCATTTTTGAAAACTCTACCATATCTTCTGCTATGTACTCGCATTCTTCAAACCCTGCTTCTACATCTCCTTTGATCAGATGCCAGAATGGACCATCTTTCTGGAACGGCGGATATCCTGGTGTAACAATGTTGTTCTGATACATATCCGGGTACAGCTGAGGGGCACCGTCTTTTACTGCTTCTACACCATCCAGTACATGGGGCAAGATCTCATATTCTACCTCGATCTGCGTCATTGCCTCATTGGCGATCTCTGCTGTTTCAGCCGCTATAAGAGCCACCGGATCTCCTACATACATCAGTTCCTGTCCCAGAATAGGTTTTGTTGGCGGCCAGCCAACTTTCATATTGGGATCCATATCCTTATAAGTAAGAATCGCAACAACGCCTTCCATTTTCGCTGCCTTTTCAATATTGATGGACTTGATCCTTGCATGAGGGTACGGACTTCTTAAAGCCCGTCCGATCAGCATCTGCGGCAGCGTAAAATCATCCAGATAAACACATTTTCCTGTAAGGATCTCTCTGGCATCCTTTCTGGGAACATTTACTTTTCCTACATACCGATAGTTTTCCGGCCTGTAATTTCCATCATTGAAATAATTCATGTCTTTCATCTGAAATCCTCCCATTTTTCCTCTGCGGTCTTTCCAGTTCCTGCTGCTTCTTCCACTGCTTCAATCACATGATAATGGCTGATGCAGCGGCAATAGTTTCCTGAAAGCGCTTCTTTAATTTCTTCTTCGGTGGGATGAGGATTTTTATCCAGTAACGCCTTGGATGCCATTATGATACCTGGTGTGCAAAAACCACACTGAAATGCATACTGATCTAAAAATGCCTGTTGCAGCTTTGACAGTTCTCCCGTTTCTGGGTCTGCAAGTCCCTCAATGGTTGTAATATGGCAGCCATCACAGTCCACTGTCAGCTGCATGCAGGAAGGCACAGCATCTCCGTCTTTAATAACCGTACAGCAGCCACAAGCCCCCTGGTCACAGGATTTTTTTGCTCCTGTCAGTCCCAGCCTGTTCCTTAACGTATCCAGCAAAGTTTCGCTTTGCGGTACCTGTCCATATGCATCCCCCATAGAAAATACATATTTTTTTTCGTTAACATAGAGTGTCACTATGTTATTCCCCATATGTTTGACCTCCTTAATTAATTTGATATACTTTTAACTATCCTGCTCTAAGTATATGAAAATTTTTCTTGAAAATGAAATATAACTTATTTATAATTAATACATGAAAGTTATAACCAATATTCAGATGATATAAGGAGGCTTCCATATGACACTGCAGCAGCTATACTGTTTTGAATCCATTGCCAGGAATCTCAGCTTTTCCAAAGCTTCCAGCGAACTGTTTATTTCCCAGCCTGCTGTGACCCATCATTTACGGAACCTTGAAAAAGAATTAAATGTGACTCTGATCATACGTGACAAACATTCTGTCATATTAACGGAAGCCGGAACCCGTTTTTTATTAGAGGTAAATGATATACTGGCGCAATTAGAAACTGCCAAACAAACCATTCAGGGGAACTCCCAGCTGCCTGAATATATGCATATTGGATTTGAAAATACCGTTAATATCCACAGGCTTTACAAAATATTTTCCCGTTTTCATGAACTGCACCGGAATGTACGTTTCTTCTGTTCCGATGTCACTGTCCAAAAAGGCCTCCGTTTATTTAATGAAAAAAAGCTGGATCTTGTGTTTTGTACCAACAGCAACAGTTTTATAAGCAGCGGAACTTTTCGCCCCCTTTTCAGGGGATATTTCTGTTGTCTCATGAGAAAGGATGACCCTCTTGCACAAAAAAAGCAAATAGAGGAAAACGATTTAAATGATCATACACTGATCTTTGCCGATAATCAAAAAACCGTTCCTTTTCTTGCAAAAATGCAAAGAGATCTCCATATAAAATACCCCAGTATTTCCATCCATTTCAGTACATCCATTGATTACACGGTACATATGATCTATGCAGGAGTGGGAATCGCCCTTCTTCCTGATTTTATGGCTGAATCCAATTTTGTCCACATGGATGAACTTGTAAAAATTCCTTTTAACACCGCACAAACGGCTGAATTTGGAGTACTTTATCATAAAGATTACCTGTCCCCCAATATTACAGCTTTTCTGGATATCATCTTTAAAGAATATCCACGCCCGCACAAAACAAAGTAGTTTTCATTTTAAAATGAAAGGATTTTAATTATGATAAAAATTGAAGTAATAAAAGAAACAATAGAAAATATTAACGGAACGATCGCAGCTGATCTGCAATTAAAAGTTCTTCCTGGAACCTCTAACATGAAATCCCTGATTTCTGCATATCGCAGTTGCCTTGAAACAGCCTCCCGCAACAAAACTGAGATTCTGTTTATCCCGGCTATCCCCTCCAGTTCTCAATCTGCTATGTTTCAGGCAATCCACCTTATATATCAAAGCATTTTAGATTTTTCGGCAGCAACAGACACCAATTTAAAAAAGGTCTGCATCTTTTGTGACACAGACCAGGTATATAATCTTTATATGGTTGTATGGAATCTTTATTATGCCAAAAGTAAAACAGAGCGTATGAATGATGGCCGCTGGGACTAAATGCACAGCTTTTTACAGATTCAGCCGGTATCCGGCGCCCCAGACCGTTTCAATGATCTTGGGATTTCTGGAATCCTCTTCAATCTTTTCTCTTAAACGGTTGATATGTACGGAAACAGTAGCCGCGTCAGATACAAAATCATAGCCCCACACAGCTTCAAACAGCTTTTCTTTGGAAAATACAAGATTGGGATGTTTTGCCAGGAAGCATAAAAGCTCAAACTCTCTGTTTAGCAGCCGCAGTTCTTCCCCATCTTTCCACACTTTCCAGGTTCCCGGCTCGATCACCAGGTTCTGAATGGTTATTTTCTCTGTGCTGTCAGCTTCCTTTTCCTGTTTTCTGGTAAGCCGCTCATACTGCTTTAAATGGGAGCGGACTCTTGCCACCAGCTGGGATGGATCATATTGAAGGTGAGAGTACATTTCATTTGTTCCATGCAATAGGGTTTTCTTTCGGAACACTTAGTATACTACACCCTTGTTTTAACAATTTGACATAAAATTTATAAACAAACGCTTCTCTCCCCCTTCTGCTTCCAGATCCCGCCTCCGGTCTTGGACAGCTGCTCCATAGATTTCTGGACTACCACGGCATTACCCCAAAAGTCAAAGAAGTAGTTGCCGGAAATAATGCCTTATATATGTTAGCCGATGCCGGACTTGGAACCGCCATCCTTCCCCAAAACATATTAGACCAATCTTCCCCCTCCCGGTCTTAAAACCTACGCCCTCTCCCCCAACCGCCTTGGATGGACCATCTGCGCCATTTTCCCTGAAAAAAGCAGGATCAGCAGCGCAGAGCAGTTTTTTATACAGCTGATACGTGAGAAATTCTGCATGTATCCGGAGGGGATGGAGATTTTTCCTTATTTTTCCTGATCAAATAAAATCCCGCCTTCCAGTTTCCAAAAGTACACCCTTCAGAAATTCCAGAAAGCGGGATTTTTCATATATTATCTGCCATTTTCTCCAGGCAAATCTATTCTCTTATTATTCTTCCTTCGCAGCAGCCCTTGCTTCTACTTCGCGCTTCTGTACATCGCC